>Ga0247808_10000028_pt1 | contig 173593 bp, 153 predicted proteins | sample UWRJL089202R1_FD_179914 | JGI IMG/M metagenome (GOLD analysis project Ga0247808, IMG submission 179914) | Plant litter microbial communities from Arlington Agricultural Research Station in Wisconsin, United States - UWRJ-L089-202R-1 | ecosystem: Environmental > Terrestrial > Plant litter >...
CGACCGAGTGGCGCACGTTCTGGCAGATCGTGCTGCCCATGTCGAAGCCGATCCTCGCCGTTCAGATCGTGCTCACGTTCATCGCCGGCTGGAACAGTTTCCTGTGGCCGCTGATCATCGCGAGTGACCAGAAGCTGTACACGCTGTCGGTGGGATTGTCCCTCCTCAACCAGCAGCTGGCGGTCAACCCGTCGCTGCAAATGGCCGCCGCGTCGGTCATGGTCGTACCGATACTCATCGTGTTCGTCATCTTCCAACGCTTCGTTATCCAGGGTTTCGCCCTGTCCGGATTGAAATAGCCCATGGAGTCACCCATCGTGTTCCCTGCTTCGCCCATGGCGTATCCCACCGAGTTCTGCCGCCGCCCCGCATCGTTCGACGGCCTTGTGCACGCCAGAGACGCCCGCCTCTACGACGGCTCGGGTCACGAGCTGTTGCTGCGCGGCGTCGGCCTCGGCAATTGGATGCTGCCCGAGGGCTATATGTGGAAGTTCGGGCCAGGCGCCGAATCTCCCCGAGAGATCGAGGCGCTGACCAAACGTCTGTTGGGGGAAGACGGTGCAAGTCGGTTCTGGGACTCGTTCTATACGGGGTACATCACCGAGGCGGACATTCAGAGGATCGCCGAGAGCGGGTTCGACCACGTGCGTCTGCCGATCAACTCGAGGCTCATCCAAGGTGATGACGGTGCACCGCTTGAACAGGGCTATGCCATGATCGACCGGTTGATTGAATGGTGTCGGAAACACCAACTGTGGGTATTGCTCGATCTGCACGGCGCGCCGGGCGGTCAAACCGGCACCAACATCGACGACTCCCCGAATAACAAACCCGAGTTGTTCATGGACGAGACCTATCGCGCGCTCACGGTGCGTCTCTGGCGAGACCTTGCCCGTACCTACGCCAACGAGACCGTCGTGTTGGGCTATGACCTGCTCAACGAGCCGCTGCCCAACGAATGGCAGGACGTGTACGCCGCGGAACTCGTGGAGCTCTACAAAGACATCACCGCGGCCATCCGGGAAGAAGATCCCGGCCACCTGATTGTCTACGAGGGCGTGCACTGGGCGACGAACTGGAGCATTTTCACCGAGGTCTGGGACCAGAATTCACTCCTCCAGTTCCACAAGTACTGGTCGTCGCCCGACACCGCGAGCATCGCGCCGTTCTTGGAGGTGCGCGACCGGCTCGGGCTGCCCATCTATATGGGGGAGGGGGGTGAGAACACGCTCGAGTGGTTGTACACGGCCTTCCGGATGTACGAATCGCACAACATCGGCTGGAACTTCTGGCCGTGGAAGAAGCTGGAAACAGCCACCTCGCCCGTGTCCATCATCGCTCCGGACGGGTGGGCGAGCGTCGTCGCGGCCGGCTCGGATCCGTCGCTCGTCGTGGCCGATGCCGCGCTGATCTTCGACGGGTTGCTCGCCAATATGTCGGTGGAGACGGCCCGGTGGAATCCCGACATCGTCGCGGCCCTCCTCGGTGAGCATCCTGTCGTCATTCCTGCGTGGGGATTCGGTGTTTGGGGTCCCGGCGAGTCCTATTCGTCCGCGTCCAGTGCCACGATCGACGGGATCCGTGCGGGCGACGCCGTCAACTTCGCCTGGGCGTCGTCGGGCCCGCATCCGGCCAACCCGTTCGAACAGACCGACGGCCGGGCCTATGCGCTCGAGGAGCAACTGGTGGTGAATTTGGAGCCGGGTGATTGGCTCGAATTCGAGCTCACCCACGTCGACCCCGCAACCGTCCGGGTGCTCGGAGCGGAAGGCGGCACACGCGTGGAGCGGACCGAACGCGGAATCCGCGTCGTGGCGACGGCCGCCTCGACGATCTCACGACTGGAAGTGGAATGATCAAGTTGATAGGTTCAGGACATATGACCAGCCGACCCCCCGCGACGAGTTCGTCTCCCGCGACGGTGAGCGATGTGCGACAGCGCAACCGGTCGCAGGCTCTGCGCAGCATCATCCTTGCCGGGTCGACGACCCGGGCGGAGCTCGCCCGAGAGTCCGGGCTGTCTGTCGCATCGGTGACGAACCTGGTCACGGAGCTCATCGCGGAAGGCCTCGTCCTGGAGGCAGGCACGGTGGCATCGAGCGGCGGTCGGCCGACGACTCTCATCGAGCCGAATCCCGCAGGCGCGTACCTGCTGGGCGCGGATGTCGGTGAACGCGGTGTGGCGATGGAGCTCTTCGACCTGTCGATGAACCGCATCGACACGGAGTTTCGCGGCGGACGCTCCGGCGAGCCGATCCAGGTCATCGGCCGGGATCTCGACGACGCGCTCGATGCGCTTCGCTCTCGCAATCCCGGCGCCTGGGACAGGATGGTCGGCCTGGGGCTCGGGCTGCCAGGGATCGTGGAGACCAGCCCTTCCGGTGAGCAGATGCTTTATGCCCAGAGCCAGGGCTGGCCCGCGATCGCGGTCACCGACCTGGTCTCGCACGATATCCCGATATTCGCCGAGAACGGCGCAAAAACCCAGGCCATGGCGGAGATGTGGAATGGTGAGGCGCGCGGCGTCGCCGAAGCGCTCGTGGTTCTGATGGGCCGGGGAGTCGGTCTGGGGATCGTCAGCGACGGTCAGCTCGCCCACGGGTCCCGAAGCAGTGCCGGGGAGTGGGGGCACGTCAAGATTGCGCACGGCGGACGTCTCTGCCGGTGTGGCAAACACGGGTGCGTTGAGGCCTACCTGGGTGCCGATTCGATCTTCGCGGCGTGGCGCGAAGCCGGGGGAGTGTTCGAGGGAAGCGGCTGGCGGGCCGTGGGAGACCTGCTCGCTGCGGCGGATGCCGACGACCCGATTGCCGCTTCGGTCGTAGACGAACTCGTCGCTATTCTCGGTTCCTCGCTCGGCGGCCTGGTCAACCTCACCAATCCCGATCGAGTGATTATCGGTGGATGGGTGGGTCTGCGCTTGATGGAGACGCTCGCGCCGCGCATCGAGGCTGCGATCCGGGCCGAGGCACTGGATCGTCCCGGCTCCCAGTTCACCCTGTCGGCGAGCAAATTCGGCGGCGACACTGTGGCCCTCGGGGCCGCGATTCTGCCGCTGAACGCGGTGTTGAACCAGCCTCGCGCGACCCAACTCCCGGCATAGTCGTCGCTGGCGGGTCGCGCTCTTCGGCGCGCCCGCATTCTTTTGGCACTACTTATTTTAAACAGTAGACAAAGTGTTCTTCCTCTGGGAGGCTATCGCCGTGGACGAGCGTCCGCGTGAGCCGGCTCCCGACAGCGGTTGGCCGTGATCAAGGAGGATCATGAAGAAGAGGATGATAGTCGCGGCGTTCGTCGCAGCGGCGTTGGTGGCGACGATCACCACCCCACCGATGAAAGCGGAGGCGGCCGCGATCGGTGCCTCCGATTTCTTGAAGGCGAGCGGCGCGATGCTCAAGAAGAGCTCGGGCACCGGCGCCACGGTCAATCTGCGCGGCACGAACGTCGGTGGGTGGCTCACCCAGGAAGACTGGATGTCGCCGCTGGGCGAATTCGCCGCGGACCGCGCCGGCTGGTCGGCCACCGCCTCTGCGGGCACCCCGGGCTCCGCCCTCGACGGCTCGTCGACCACCCGGTGGACCACGAGCGTCAACCAGGCCGGCTCGGAGTGGATCAGGGTCGACCTCGGTGCCCCGACGCTGTTCAACCGCCTGTCCGTGGACAACTCCAACAACGCGGGCCAGTACCCGCGCAACATCAACATCGAGACATCCAGCGATGGCGCCGCGTGGAAGAGCGTCGGCAACCAGCCCGGCGCCGACGGCGTGACGAGTGCGAAGTTCAGCCCCCAGGTGGCGCGGTACGTTCGGGTGTCCCAGACCGCGACCGCCGGCGCCCTGTGGTCGGTGGGTGAGATCAACCTCTTCAACGACCCGGTGCTGAACAATTCAACGCACACCGCGACGGCATCGGGCACAGCGGCCGGCACCACCCCCGGTCTCGCGCTCGACGGGGACGTCGCCACCGTCTGGCAGAGCGGGGCTGCCCAAGTCCCCGGCCAGACCTACACGATCGATCTCGGCCGCAACGTCGACATGGACAAGGTCCTGTTCGACTCCGGCGCCGCGACCGCGAACGATTTTCCCCGCATCTGGGACGTGTACACCTCCTACGACAATGTGGCATTCACCCACGTGGCGAGCGGATACGGCACCAACCGGGTCATCCAGGCCGACTTCCAAGGTTCCAAGGGCGGTCGATACCTGCGGATCGCTTCGAACGGCACGTCCGCTCAGTGGTGGTCGATCGCCGAGGTTGCCATCTCCTCCGGCAACAATCTCGACCGCGCCGGCTGGGCAATCACATCGTCTGTCGGAGCCTCTCCGGGGAATGTCGCCGACAACTCGAACGGCACCCGGTGGACGACCGGCGTGGCGCAGGCGAACGGGCAGACGCTGAGTGTCGACATGGGCGCGCTCATCACCCTGAACAACGTCACCACGGACACGGACAAGAACTCGTCCGACGAGCAGGACTACCCGCGCGGGTACAACCTGCAACTGTCCAAGAACGGTTCGACGTGGTCGACGGTGGCCTCCGGCGTAGGCACGCGTAAGGCCACAACCATCCCGTTCGTCGCGCAAGCCGCTCGGTACTTCCGCATCGTGCAGACCGGCACAGCCGCGCAGTGGTGGTCCATCGGCGAGCTGACCGCCGGCCTGTACAACGACGACTACTCATTGAACAACTCGCTGACGTCGCGGTTCGGCGCAGCCGGAGCGCAGACTGTCATAAACGCGCACCAGGACGCTTGGCTGGCTCCTGGCGACCTGGACAACATCGCCGCGACCGGGATGAACTTCATCCGCGTGCCCATCGGGTGGAACAACTTCCTCAACCTCGATGGCACCTGGAAGGCCAGTCCGTGGACCAAAATCGACTGGGTCATCGAACAGGCATCGGCTCGCGGCATGTACGTGCTCATCGATCTCCACACGGTGCCCGGCGGGGGATGCCCGTGGGGCAGTTGTGGACGCATCGGCCCGAACCCGAACGGGTTCTGGGGCAGCGCTACCTACCAGAACTGGACCGAGGACATCTGGAAGGCGATCGCCACGCGTTACAACGGCAATGCGGGAGTGGCCGGCTACGACCTCATCAACGAGCCCCTCATCGACTACGGCGAGGACGCGGACGACGTGGCGCAGAAGAGCGACTACTACGACCGGTTGTACGACGCCGTTCGGGCCATCGACTCGAATCACACGATCTTCCTGGGGGCGTTCTTCGGGCTCAACGCGATCGCGTCCCCGTCCACGTACGGCTGGACGAATGTCGTGTACGAGTATCACCCGTACGACATGCCCAATTCGAAGGACTGGACGGCCCAGAACCAACTCGTCAGCAACGAACTGGCCGGGTTGCCGGCCAAGCTCTCGACCCCGGGAGTGCCTATCCTGTACGGGGAGTACTCCCTGTACTACAACGACGACGTGTGGTCTCGCTTCATGGCCGGACTGAACGCGCAGTCCGTTTCCTGGTCAGCGTGGACCTACAAGGTCAAGGGGTCCGCCAACGACGGGTTCGCGTACTGGGGGATGTACTACAACAACCCCAACCCGGTGCCCATCATCAACAGTGACGACTCGGCCACATTCGTGTCGAAGGTGGGTAAGTTCAGCACCGCCAACTTCACGCAGAACACACGTTTTGTGGCGACCCTGTCGAAATACGCGGCGGGATCCGCCAGCTATTCACCCGTGGCGATCAACCACTCCGGGTGGACCGCCACGGCGTCGTCGACGGCGACCGGGACATCCACGGCAGGCGGCATCGACGGTGTCAACGCTTCCTCGTGGAGCAGCGGGCAGGCGATGGCGGGCGGTGAGTGGTATCGCATCGACATGGGCTCGAACAAGACCGTGGCGATGGTCACGGTGCAGACGCCCTCGGGATCGACGTGGGACTACCCGCGCGGGTTCGATCTGCAAACCTCCGTCGACGGAACGAACTGGACGACGGCAGCCACCGGCATCGCCTACGGCTGGAAGCGCCCCATCTCCATCACCCCGACCACCGCGCGGTACCTCCGGATCACCCAGACCGGCGTGGCACCCCAATGGTGGACGATCGACGAAGTGACTGTGAATTCGTCCTACTGATTCGACCGAGCACACCCCGGCCCGTTCTGGACCGGGGTGTGCCCGATCGTGCGCGTCACGGCCTCGATGCGTCGGCCAGCCGTCGACGTGCAGCGGCCAGCCGCCCCGCACGGCAGTTGACAGCGGCCGGAACCCCGGCGAATCATAGGACTACCCTCGTCCGCCCACCAAGGAGCACTCATGGTCGTTCGCGCTGACCTCAACATCTCTCTCGACGGCATCGGCGCGACTGCCGACCAGACGCCGGAGAACATCTTCGGCGAGGACTGGGGTCGTCTGGTCGCCCCCTATGTGGCCACCCGCACCTTCCGGGAACGGGTGCTGCACGACGGGACCGGCGAGGGAACCACCGGGGTCGACGACCGCTACGCGCAGGCCTACTTCGAGGGCATCAGCGCCGAGATCATGGGCGCAGGGATGTTCGGCTTGCACACCTTTCCGGACAACCCCGACTGGCGCGGTTGGTGGGGCGAGGAACCGCCGTTCGCGTGTCCCGTCATCGTGCTCACCCACTCTCCCCGTCCGTCGATCGAGTTCCCCAACGGCACCCGGTTCGACTTCCGCAGCGTGTCCCCGCAGGAAGCTCTCGAGGAGGCGCGGGACTTGGCCGGCGACGGGGACATCCGGATCGGCGGGGGAGTGAGCGTGGTGCGGGACTTCCTCCGCGCGGGCCTCGTCGACCGCTTGCATGTCGGGATCACGCCCATCGTCCTCGGCGTCGGCGCGCGCCTCTGGGACGGCCTACATGGTCTCGAAGACGGCTACGAGGTGTCCTCCGAGGTCGCGGAGAGCGGCGTCGTGCACGTCACCTTCCGTCGCTGAGCCCGACGAAAACACGCAATGCACCGTCAGCAGCCTTCAGAACAGCTCACCCGCACCGCGTTGGTCCTGGGCGGTGGCGGTTCCACAGGCAACGCCTGGCTGCTCGGCGTGATCGCCGGCCTCGCCGAGGCCGGCCTGGATGTGACCCGGGCGGATCTGATCGTCGGAACCTCGGCCGGGGCAACCGCCGCGGCCCAGATCGGCGGACGGAGCCCCGCCCACCTGCTCGACGACATCCTCTCGGCAGCGCCGCCGCCCCAGCCCCCGAACCGACCTGAAACTGGAACATCCAACACCGCCCGGGCGCCGATGCGGCCGGTAGGCGAGCGCCTGGAGCGTACCAACCGGATCATCGCCGCCTCCGCGGATGCGGCCGACATGCGCCGTCGACTGGGCGCTGCCGCGCTCGATCTGGCTGGCATGGCGGGCGAGTCTGCTCAGACGCGGTGGCGCGCGACGGTGGCGTCCCGACTTGCCCGCTCAGACTGGCCGGAGCGGCGCGTTCTTTTCACTGCCGTCGACGCCCAGACCGGTGAATCGGTCGTGTTCGGCCGGCACAGTGGGGTGGACCTGGTGGATGCGGTGGCTGCGAGTTGCGCGAGTGGTTTCGCATACGGCATCGGCGATCGCGCCTACATCGACGGGGGTTACCGGTCCAACGCCGATAACGCCGACGTGGCCGCCGGGTACGCGCGGGTGCTGGTGCTGTCACCCTTGGGCGGTCGATCTCGCACACCCGCTGCATGGGGCCTGCACCTCGCCGCCCAGGTTGAGACCTTGCGCACCGGCGGCAGCAGGGTCGAGACGATCGTTCCCTCCACGTCCGCCGAGAACCTGTTCGGCGCCAACGCGATGGACCTGGCGCTGCGCCCGACGGCCGCGCGGGCTGGGCAGGAGCAGGGCGCGGCGATCGCTCTGCGACTCGCCGCATTCTGGCTCTGACGGGTTCAGCCTTCGCTGCCGGCGAGAGCGTCGAGATCTGGTCTCGCGCCGCCCGAATCGTCGAACGCGCCGCCCGACCTGCGTTCTCCGGGCGACTGTGCAACCATGGATGGCGGATGCAAATCGATTTGCATTCTTCATTTCAAGGAGTACTCAGCCATGCATTCTCTCCAGAAGCGCCCCCGGCGCCTCGTGGCCGCCGCGGGCACCACGGTCGCCCTGACCGCAGCCGCGCTACTCGGGCTGCCCTCCGCAGCCACGGCGCTGCCGGCCCTGCAGGACGGCCCCGAGCCGACCCCACACACCCAGGAGGCCCACGCCCCTGAAGACGACTTCACCGCCAAGTGGACCCGCGCTGACGCGCGGCAGCTGCAGCGCGTGTCCGATCCCACGACGCCTCCACGCGAGAATTCGATGCCGGCATCGCAGACCATGCCCGAGGTGCCGCAGGACTTCCCCGACATGTCCAACGACCAGGTGTGGGTGTGGGACAGCTGGCCCCTCACCGACGAAGACGGCAATCAGTACTCGGTGAAGGGCCAGGAGATCATCTTCTCGCTGGTCGCCGACCGCAGCCTCGGCTTCGACGAGCGCCACCAGTACGCCAAGATCGGCTACTTCTACCGCGAGACGGGCGTGCCTGCCGACGAGCGGCCCGAGAACGGCGGCTGGACCTACGGCGGACTCGTCTTCGACGAAGGCGTGACGGATCAGATCTTCGAGGACAAGTCGTTCAGCCACCAAACCCAGTGGTCCGGTTCAGCGCGGGTGTTCAAGGGCGGCGAGGTGAAGCTGTTCTTCACCGACGTCGCGTTCTACCGCGACGCGCAGGGCCAGGACGTCAAGCCCTACGACCCGCGGCTCACGCTCAGCGTCGGCAAGGTGCACTCCACCGGAAAGGACGTGAAGTTGACCGGCTTCAACAAGGTCACGGAGCTGCTGCAGGCCGACGGAGAGTACTACCAGACCGGGCAGCAGAACCCGTCCTTCAACTTCCGCGACCCGTTTACGTTCGAAGACCCGGCCCACCCCGGCGAAACATACATGGTCTTCGAAGGCAACACCGCGATGCCCCGTGATGAGGCCTATTGCACCGACGAGGACCTGGGCTACCAGGCCGGCGACCCGTTCGCCGAGACAGCGGACGAGGTCAACGCGTCCGGCGCGACCTACCAGATCGCCAACATCGGTCTCGCTAAAGCGACCAACGACGACCTGACCGAGTGGGAGTTCCTCCCGCCGATCCTGTCGGCGAACTGCGTCACTGATCAGACCGAGCGTCCGCAGTTCGTTTTCAAGGACGGCAAGTCCTACCTGTTCACGATCACCCACCGTGGCACGTTCGCGGCCGGGATCGACGGACCTGAGGGGGTCTACGGATTCGTCGGCGACGGCATCCGCTCGGACTTCAAGCCGCTCAACGGGTCCGGTCTGGCGCTGGGCAACCCGACCAACCTGAACTACCAGCAGGGTCAGCCCTTCGCGCCGAATGCCGACCAGCACCCGGGCGCGTTCCAGGCCTACTCGCACTATGTGATGCCCGGTGGCCTCGTGCAATCGTTCATCGACACCATCGGCTCGCCCGATGACTTCGTGCGGGGCGGCACGCTCGCCCCCACAGTGAAGATGGACATCGAGGGCGACACCACGAGCGTCGACTACTCGTACGGAAACAGCGGGCTCGGTGGCTGGGCCGACGTGCCTGCAAACATCAACATCAACCCGGGTGGCCACGTGAAGCCGCTGCGCTGATCCCACCTGCCCCGCCGTGGGTGCCCCGTTCCGATCCCGGTCCGGGGCACCCACCCACCCTGCCTGGCACGTCGTCCGCTTCCGCGGACACGCACCGACCTACCCGAAGGACTTCTCTGTGACCGATCAGGATGCCTCCGCTCCCGCCGCCCCGCGGCGGAAGCCACGCCGCCGCACGCTCGTGGTCTCCGCGATTGTCGTGGTCGCGCTGATGGTCGCCGCCACGGCAGTGACACTCTCCGTCCTCGGGGGGAACGCCACGGGTCCAGCCCCGCGCCCCACCGAGTCAGCGCCCGCCGCGTCGAGCCCGTTCCAGCGCCCGGCCGACTGGCCGGCCAACCGCCCGGCGGTGCACATGACCCCCGAGAAAAACTGGATGAACGACCCGCAGAAACCGTTCTTCCTCGACGGCGTGTGGCACTACTACTACCTCTACAACGCCGATCACCCCGACGGGAACGGCACCGCGTGGTACCACTCGACCTCAACCGACCTTGTGCATTGGGAAGACCAGGGCGTCGCGATCGACAAGTACACCAACGGTCTCGGCGACATCTGGACGGGCACCGCCGTTGTCGATTCCGATGACACGGCGGGGTTCGGGGCGGGTGCGGTCATCGCCCTCGTCACCCAGCAGGTCAATGGTGTGCAGCGTCAGTCGCTCTTCGCCTCCACGGATGGCGGCTACTCGTTCGAGTCCTACGAGGGCAACCCCGTTCTGGACAATCCCGGCGTCACCGACTGGCGAGACCCGCGGGTGTTCTGGGATGAGAGCGCCGGGCACTGGGTGATGGCCCTCGCCGAGCACGATCGCATCGGCTTCTACACCTCGCCCAACTTGCGCGACTGGACCTACGCGTCCGACTTCGTCACGACGGGCCTCGGCGTGCTGGAGTGCCCCGACCTCTTTCCGATGGCGGTCAATGGCGATCCGACTGACGTGCGTTGGGTGCTGCTCGCCGGGGCGAACGGCACCGCCGAGGGGATGACGACCGGCACGACATACTGGGTCGGCGACTGGGACGGCACGACGTTCACCGCCGATGGAACCGGGCACCAATGGCTTGACCATGGCGCCGACTACTACGCCGCCGTCACGTGGGATGACACCCGGCAAGGCGCCCAGGAGCGGCTCACCTCGCGGTACAGCATCGCGTGGATGAACAACTGGGCCTACGCGGATCGCTTCCCGACCAGTGACTGGCAGGGTGGCTCCGACTCGGTCGTGCGCAGCATCCGGCTGGGTTCGGACGGCGACTCGGCCAAGCTCTACTCGTCTCCCGCGGACGAGCTGCGAACTCTGGAGGGTGAGCCCGAGCAGATCGAGCCACTGCGCCTGGATGCGGGGAGCACGACCGACCTCCCGGCTCCCGCATCCGATGCGTACCGACTGACTCTCGACGTCGGAGCCGCGGACGGCACCGGCGAGGTCCGCGTGCAGGTGCTCAGCGCCGACGGCGGATTCGCTACCGTCGGGTACGACTTCGACAACCAACTGGCTTTCGTCGCACGGGATGCCGACGCCATCGCCGCCGAGATGCCCGCGGAGTACCGGGCGGTGCGGTCGGCACCCGTCGCCTCAGAGGACGGACGGGTGCGGCTGGACATCGTCGTCGACGTGGCCTCGATCGAGGTCTTCGCGGGAGACGGCGAGGCGTCCCTGACCATGGCGACCTATGGCGCGCCCGGAGCACGTCAACTGCGTCTGGACGCGCCCCGCGGCACCGTCGAGCTCACGGATGCGACGCTGACGCCGCTGCGTGTGGCGCCGGTCGCGCGCGAATCGGCGGCGGAGTGAATCTACGAGGTGGGCGGCGCTGCGACTGAGCCGCGCTCGACGAGCCAGCCGGTCAGTTGCTGCACGCTGTGATCGGCGCCGGGCCGGGTACCCTCGATGCGTTCGATGAGGCGTGTCATGGCCAGCCCGCCCATCTCGGTATGCGGCAGCGCCACGGTGGTGAGGCCGGGGTCGAGGGCGTCGGCCACCGGATGCAGGTCATCGATACCCATCACCGACAGCCCGTCCGGAACGGCGATGCCGCGCCGTGCCGCGGCTTGCATCACCCCCATCGCGATCTGATCGTTGAAGCAGATGATCGCCGTGGGACGGTCGTCCTGGTCGAGGAGCTGACCGCCCGCCTGTCGGCCACCGGCGGCGTCCGACGAGCAGAAGGCGACACGGTGCTCACCCAGCGGAATGCCGGCATCACCGAGCGCCGAGCGCACGCCGAGCAGACGGCCGTGCGCCGCGCGACTCTCGTCCGTGGTGCCCACGTAAGCGATGTCGCGGTGTCCGGCCCGGGTGAGCCGCTCGCACGCGACGGCAGCGATCTGTGCCTCGTTGGGTACGACAGCATCCACCTGCCATCCCAGCTCCGGGGCGGCGTCGACAAGAACGACCGGCAGGTCGTCCGGCACCGAGGGGCGGGGGACACGCTGGTGGTACATGCGGGCGATGAGGAGCCCGTCGACGCGCTGAGCGAGGAAGAGCGCGATGAGGTCGGCTTCGATCTGGGGGTCGCCGCCGCTCTCACCCACCATGAGCAGAACGTCATGGTCGAGGCCGGCCTGGCGGGCGCCCTCGATGATGCGCCCGGCGAACGGTGTCGCCGCGATGTTGTCGCCGACCAGGCCGACGACGCCCGTACGTCGACGCCGCAGCCCGCTGGCCACGCGATCGGGCACGTAGCCGAGGTCGTGTGCGACCGACAGGATCCGCTCCCGGGTCGCAACGTTCACCGTGCGGGCACCGCTGAGCGCGTGCGACACCGTGGTGGGGGACACGCCGGCGGCCGCGGCGACGTCGCTCAGGCGGGCGCGTCGGGCGCCCAGCGTTCGTCCACTGTCCATCCACCCAGCCTAACGACGGTGGTGCTCACCACCGCGGCCTAGAGTATGAGCCCCCAGCCGCCTGAAGCAATCCGGCGGTGGCGCGCGCGTCGCCACGTGCGGAGTGGGCGTTGTGAAGTTGGACGTTAGCGGCCCAGCAGCAGTCAGCGAGGCGGCGACGGTCCAAGTTCGTCAGGTAGTGGCGACTGCCATTGAGGGTGCAGAACGAGGGCAGACGGCAAGTCCCATCCAGCTCGATCGAATTCGTAGCGCATGAATTGCATGTCGAACTTGGCATTGGCCGGAATGGCCACCCCCATTCAGGCTTAGTGCGCGACGCTCTCCGGCTGGTTGCGCTTGAGCAGCCGCGACACGCCGAGAACGATCCCGACGATGATCATGCCCAGCACCAGCCCGAACACCGCCGACATGGCCGTGTCGGCGAGCCAGATCACGACGGGTCCGGCCGCGTCGATCGCGTGGGTCACGGCGTGCAGCACATCGGCGGGCCCGTGCCAGAGCGTCTCGGCCAGGTTCGTGATCACCAGGTGGCCGCCCACCCACAGCATCGCGACGGTGCCGACGATGCCGATAACCCGGAAGACGGCGGGCATGCCGGCCACGATGCGGGCGCCGGTGCGGCGCACCTGGCGTGCGGAGTTCTTCATCATCGACAGCCCGATGTCGTCGATCTTCACCAGCAGGGCGACCGCACCGTAAACGAGCACCGTCATACCCAGGCCGATGACCAGCAGGGCGCCGAGTGTCATCCAGATACCGAAGTCGGGATCGAGGCTCGCCAGCGCGATGAGCATGATCTCGGTGCTCAGGATGAGGTCGGTGCGGATGGCGCCGAAGACCAGCTTCTTCTCGTCCCGTGCCTCGGTCTCGGCCGCGGCGTGGTGCACACCGAACCACTCGGTGACCTTCTCAGCGCCCTCGAAGCAGAGATAGCCGCCGCCGAGGATCAACAGGAACGGCAGCACCCCTGGGGCGAACGCGGAGAGCAGGAGGGCGAGCGGGATGATGATGATGAACTTGTTGAACAGGCTGCCCAGGGCGATGCGCCCCACGACGTGCAGCTCACGCGCCGGCGTGAGGCCCTGCACGTACTGCGGGGTGACGGCTGCGTCATCGATGACGACACCGGCCGTCTTCGCGCTGGCCTTGAGGGCGGCGGTCAAAATGTCATCAACAACGGCAAGCAAACCGACCGACATCGGGTTCTCCTCGGTTCGGGGCGTCGTCCTCGTACACGGCGACGGCAATGTTCCAGAGTAACGTGCGCCCACCGGCCGGATGGCTGCACTCGCGGCTCGTTGCGCCGGCCGATCGTGCGCGGGCCTGGGTAATGTGGCGGCATGGCATTGATGTGGGAAGAAGTGGTGGTCGACAGCCGGGATCCTCGCACGCTCGGGCTGTGGTGGCGGGACGCCCTGGGCTGGGTCGTGGTCGGCGAGAGCGCGGATGAGCTGGAGATCGCGCCGTCGCAGGGCGCGCATCCGACGGTGTTGTTCGGCGCGGTGCCCGAGGAGAAGAGTGGGAAGAATCGCCTGCACCTCGACTTCGTGCCCGACGACCAGGCCGCCGAGGTCGACCGTTTGATCGGCCTGGGCGCCAGCCGGGTCGACATCGGCCAGGCCGACGTTTCGTGGGTGGTGCTCGCCGACCCCGAGGGTAACGAGTTCTGCGTTCTCGCGGCCCGGCCGTAGGGCGCACCACAGCGGTTTCCGCGCCTGGCTGCGCGGCGCGGTCGCCGCTGAACACCGCGGCACGATCGGGATCATGAGTTGGGTACCGAGCATCCTCGCGGGCATACTTGCTGGTAACGAGGTCATTGGTGCCCGACCCTGCAAGGAGAACATGCGACGCGGCTCGAACCTTCACGCACTGGGCGGGTTCAATCAGACAGTGGTGCTCGACACCATCCGTCGGACGCCGGCGGGGCTCAGCCGCGTCGAAATCGCCGAGCAGACCGGGCTCAGCGCTCAGACGGTGTCGAATGTGTCCCGGCGGCTGCTCGACGCCGGGGTCATCCGCGAGGCCGGCATCCGCAGCCTCGGTGTGGGCAAGCCCCGCACCATCCTGCAACTGGACCCGTCGGGGCACTACGCCATCGGCGTGCACATAGACCCTGCCGTGATCACCTATGTGCTCCTGAACATCGAGGGCCACGTTCTGGCCCACACCACCACGCGCACGCCGTCCGCCGCCGATCCCGGCATGGTGATCACCGAGATGCGGGACTCGGTAGAGGCGATCATCGCCTCGGCGGGCATCGACCGTCAACGGGTGCTCGGGGTGGGCATCGCCTCACCCGGCCCCATCGACATGAACCTGGGCGTGGTCCTTGACCCTCCGCTTCTCAGCAACTGGCACGGGGTGGCCCTGCGCGACGAGCTGGAGAGAGCCACCGGCTTCTTCGTTCTCCTCGAGAAGGATGTGACGGCCGCCGCGGTCGGCGAGCTCTGGAAGAGCACCGGCGCCGACCACGACGATTTTCTGTTCTTCTACTACGGCACCGGGGTTGGCGTCGGACTGGTGCTGAGCCGCGAGGTGGTGCGAGGCCCGACGAAGAACGCGGGCGATGCCGGCCACATTGTGGTCGATCCCACCGGGCCGATGTGCCGCTGCGGGCGCCGCGGATGCCTTGGCGATGCAATCAGCCCCGTCACCATAGTGAACGCGGCCGTTGAGCGTGGCCTTATTCAGCTGCCGGGGGAGACCCCGGACACCTCGGCCATCGATGCCGGCTTCAGTCAGGTGGCGACGCTGGCCCACGCCGGAAACCCGGTGGCGATCGAGTTGCTCGACGAGGTGGCCCGTTATATGGCGGAGGCGATCGTGACCATCGTCAACCTGCTCGACCTGAATCGGGTGGTGTTCGGCGGCCCCTACTGGGAGCGGGTCGCCGATCTCCTGCTGGATCGGGTGCCCGCAGTGATCAACGCCTCGACCGCCCTGGTGACGTTGCGGCCGGTGACGGTGACAGGCTCGAAAATCGGCGCTGACGTGGCCGCGGTGGGTGCCGCCTGTCTGGTCCTCGATGCCACCCTGTCGCCGCGGTCGGCGACTCTGTTCATCTCGAACTAGCTGCCGAGCCGGCGGGGGCGTCGGAATCTTCCCCGATGTGCCTGACCCGAAATGCTTGACACGAATTACTCCATTTGTTTTAGTTATGGGGCGGGGTGTCGTCGGCAACGGTGTCGGAGGGAACCGCCTCAGGGGTTCAAAGGAGAATTCAATGAAGAAATCACTCTTGTCGGTTGTGTCGTTGGGGGCGGTGGCGGCGCTGGCGTTGTCCGGGTGTTCGGCGGGAGGCTCCGACACTGAATCCCAGACGATCAAGGTGGCGTACCAGAAGTTCGGCGCCTTCGTGCAGGTGGATAACCACATGAAGGCCGTGAAGGAAGCCTTCGAGGCCGCGAACAAGGGACTCACCGTGGAGCTCGTGCCTATCGAGGCGCAGGAGAACGACTACGCCACCAAGCTCGCTCTCATGAACAAGTCGGCCGCCACCGCGCCGGATGTCATGTACGAAGACACCTTCCGGGTGCAGTCCGACAGCGACGCGGGCTACCTGGCCCCGCTCGACGAATACACGTCGGAGTGGGAGGACTGGGACAGCTTCTACGGCAATGCCAAGAACGCCGGTCTCGGCAGCGACGGCAAGACCTACGGCATCCCGATGGGCACCGACACCCGGGCCATTTGGTACAACAAGGACCTTTTCGCCGAGGCCGGGCTACCCGTACCCTTCGAACCGAAGACCTGGGAAGACGTGCTCGACGCCGCCGCGACGGTGAAGGCCGAACTGCCAGACGTGATTCCGCTGAACGTCTACTCGGGTAAGGCGCAGGGCGAAGCCGCTTCGATGCAGGGCTTCGAGATGCTTCTCTACGGCACCGAAGACACGTTGTACAACACTGACGACCAGAAATGGGTCACCGGCTCCCAGGGCTTCGTCGACTCGCTCGGCTTCATCGAAGACGTCTACCAGGGCGACCTGGGGCCCACCCCCGAGCAGGCCCTCGACAAGAACGTGGGCAACCTCGTCTCCGGCGAATGGCTGCCCCAGGGCAAGCTGGCCATGGGCATCGACGGGTCCTGGTTGAGCGGTACCTGGCTTGAAGAGGGCACCGCGCCCTGGGCCGAATGGGACTCGGTGATGGGTCAGGCCGCCATGCCCACCCAGGACGGCGCTGAACCTGGAGCCACGAGCATGTCCGGCGGCTGGACGCTGGCCATGGGGTCCAAGTCCACCAACAAGGATGCCGCCTGGGACTTCATCTCCCTGGCGCTGAACAAGGACAACTCCCAGGCCTACGACATCGCAGCCAGCCAGATCGCCGTGCGTGACGACGTCTCCCAGGACCCGGACTACCAGGCCGCGAACCCCACCTTCGGATTCTTCTCAGAAATCGTGGCGAACACGCACTTCCGCCCAGCCACCAGCGACTACGCCCAGATCTCCAGCGCGATCACAGTGGCCATGGAAGCCGTGATGACGGGGCAGCAGAGCCCCAAAGACGCGGCGGCGGCCTACGACCAAGCGGTGGTCGGCATCGTCGGTGAAGAGAACACCGAGAGCGCCGAGTAGCCGTGTCCGCGCCGACTCTGGCGCGACCTGATGAACGGCCGGGTCGAGGGACATCCCCTCGGCCGGGCCGGGCGCGGGCCGCGACCCACCGTTCCCTGGTTCGGAGCATCCCGCTGTTACCTGCGGTGGTGCTCCTCGCGGTCTTCCTTCTCGGGCCGGTGATCAGCTCCTTCTACGGTTCTTTCACGAACGCGTCACTGTCAGGGGCATCCGCTCAGGATTCGACCTTCGTGGGCTTCGACAACTACGCGGCTCTCTTGGCCGACCCGGACTTTCCCAAGTCAGTGCTGCTCACCCTGGTGTTCCTGGTCGCCTCGGCGATCGTGGGACAGAACGTTCTCGGCCTGGGGCTGGCCCTTCTGATGCGATCCTCCAACCGCCTGGTCCGCTCCCTCGTGGGTACCTTCGTGGTGACGGCCTGGGTGCTGCCGGAGATCGTCGCCTCGTTCGCCGCCTACGCCTTCTTCAACGACACCGGAACGCTGAACAACCTGCTCGCCGCCGTCGGCATCGACGGGCCGAACTGGCTGTACGCGCTGCCGATGCTGTCGGTGATCCTCGCCAACATCTGGCGCGGCACAGCCTTCTCGATGCTCGTCTACTCGGCGGCGCTGCAGGATGTGCCGCCTGAGATCACCGAATCGGCGGAGGTCGACGGTGCGCGCGGTTGGCAGCGGCTGGTGTTCATCACCATCCCGATGATCCGGCGCAGTATCTCCACCAACCTCATGCTGACGACCCTGCAGACCCTGTCGGTCTTCACTTTGATCTTCGTGATGACCGGCGGTGGGCCCGGCACCAACAGTTCGACGTTGCCGGTGCTGGCCTACCAAGAGGCCTTCCAATTCGGGCAGCTCGGTTTCGGAACGGCGATCGCCACCATCATGCTGCTTGTCGGCGCGGCCTTCTCGGTCGCGTACATTCGGGCGCTCAAGCCGGAGGTCGATTGATATGGGGATGACCTCACCGAGCAGGCGTGTCATGAGGACCGCCTCCAACGGGGTTCTGTTGCTCGTCACCCTCGCTTTCGCGCTGCCGCTGATCTGGCTGGTCCTCGCCTCCGTGGATACCCGGGCGACCCTGTCGATCAAGCTGCCGGAGACGTTCTCGTTGCAGAACTTCACCGATGTGATGACACCGGAGACGGCGTTCATCCCGTTGCTGAACAGCCTGTTCCTCGCCGGTGGCTGCGCTGTGATCACGGTGACGGTTGCCGTGCTGGCCGCGTACCCGCTGTCGCGTTACAAGATGCGGGTGAACAAGCCTTTCCTCTATGGCGTGCTGTTCGGCACCTGCCTGCCGATCACGGCCATGATGGTTCCCGTTTATGCGCTGTTCGTGGCGTTCAACCTCATCGACTCGCTGCCCGGAACGACCTTGTTCCTCGCGGCGACGAGCCTACCGATCGCGATCTACATGACCAAGAACTTCATGGACAGCGTGCCGGTGAGCCTCGAGGAGGCCGCCTGGATGGACGGTGCGTCGATGTTGACCACCCTCACCCGGATCGTGATTCCGCTCATGCGGCCTGGCCTGGCCGTGGTGTTCATCTTCGTGTTCATCGGCGCCTGGGGCAATTTCTTCGTGCCCTTCGTGCTGCTGCTTTCACCCGACAAGCTTCCGGCGGCCGTGAGCATTTTCTCGTTCTTCGGGCAGTACGGCACGGTCGCCTACGGACAGCTGGCCGCGTTTTCCCTTCTCTATTCCCTTCCGGTCATCACGCTGTACGTCTTCGTATCGCGTGTTCTCGGTGGTTCATCGGCCATGGCCGGTGCCATCAAGGGCTGACCCCGCCAAGCAAGGAGCGCCACCATGCACGACACCACCACTCTCGTCCGGGCCCGCATCCGTCGATTCGTCAGCGAACGGGTCACCCCCGCGCTCTACTGCACCTCCACCCCGCTCACGATCACGGCCTGGGAAGTTCCCGACGAACCCGTGCCTTTCGCCGATGCCGTCGAGCACGAGTTCACCCCGTTCGCCATCGGTTCACCGTGGGGCAAGCCGTGGGGAACCACCTGGTTCCATGTGACCGGGGTCGTACCCGACGACTGGTCACGGTTCGCCCACCTGGACACCCGTACCGAGCTCCTCGTCGACCTGGGTTTCCTCTCTGGCCAGGCCGGATTCCAGGCTGAAGGTCTCGTCTACGACCCTGAGGGGCGCATTGTGAAGGCCGTGGAGCCCTTCAACAACTACGTGCCCCTCCAGGTCGGGCCCGGCGGTGTCGTCGACGTCTACGTCGAGGCCGCCTCCAACCCCGACGTCGGCAGCGACTGGACTTTCCAGCCCACCGCCGTGGGGGACAAGGCCACCGCGGGAACCGACCCGATATACCGGCTCCGCCGAATGGATGTGGCCCTGCTGGACAGTCAGGTCTGGCAGCTGGATCGGGACATCTGGACTCTTGTCGGCCTGATGGAAGAGCTGAGCGCCGACCTGCCCCGCACCGCGGAGATCATGCGAGCGCTCGAAGCAGTGACCGATGCGATGGACCCCGATGACGTGAGCGGAACCGCGCACCTGGGCCGCGCCATCCTTGCACCGATTCTGGCCCTGCCGGCGTATGCCAGTGCCCACCGTGTTGTGGCCGTGGGCCACGCGCACATCGACTCGGCCTGGCTGTGGCCGGTGCGGGAAACCGTGCGTAAATGCGCCCGAACGTTCTCGAACGTTCTGCACCTCATGGACGAAGACCCGAACTTCATCTTCGCCTGCTCGTCCGCCCAGCAGTACGCCTGGATGAAGGAGCACTACCCGCAGTTGTTCGAGCGCATCCGCGAACGCGCGATCGAGGGCCGGTTCGTGCCGGTCGGTGGGATGTGGGTGGAATCAGACACCAATATGCCCGGCGGTGAAGCTCTGGCCCGGCAGCTGGTGGCCGGAAAATCCTTCTTCATGCGGGAGTTCGGGGTGGAACCCCTCGAGGTGTGGCTGCCCGACTCGTTCGGCTACACGGCCGCCTTCCCTCAGATCGTGACCGCCGCAGGGTCCAAGTACTTCCTCACCCAGAAGATCAGTTGGAACGAAACCAACACCATGCCGCACCACACCTTCAACTGGGAAGGCATCGACGGCACCCGGGTGTTCACCCACTTCCCGCCGGTGGATACCTACAACTCCCTGCTTTCGGGCGAGGAATTGGCCCGCGCCCAGCGCCAGTACTCCGAAAAGGGCGCGTCGAACGTGTCGCTGGTGCCCTTCGGGTATGGCGATGGCGGGGGAGGACCAACACGTGAGATGCTCGCCGCCGCGAAGCGCACCGAATCGTTGGAGGGCTCACCGAGCGTGCGTATCGCCTCCCCACGAGCGTTCTTCGAGGAGGCCGAAGCGTCTTACCCCCAGCCGCCGGTCTGGTCGGGTGAGCTCTACCTCGAGTTCCACCGGGGCACGTACACGTCGCAGGCAAAAACCAAGTCGGGCAACCGGCGCAGTGAGCACCTGCTGCGCGAAGCCGAACTGTGGGCGACCGCAGCGACTCTTCGCGCCGGCGCGGTCTACCCCTATGAGCGCATCGAGGCAGCCTGGCAGACCGTGCTGCTGAACCAGTTCCACGACATCCTGCCGGGCAGCTCCATCGCCTGGGTGCACCAGGTCGCCGAGGCGTCCTTTGAAGCGGTCCGCGTGGAGCTCGAAGACGTGATTTCCCAGGCACTCGCCACGCTGGCGGGGCCGGATGCACCGGAAAGAGTTGTGTTCAACGCCTCACCGTTTGCCGTGTCGGGGGTGCCCGCGCTCTCCGCGGCGCCCCGCACCGAACCAGCGCCGCTACGAGCTGAGGCGCGGGACGGCGGATTCGTGCTCGAAAACGAGACCGTGCGGGTCGTCATCGACGCCCGGGGGCTGCTCACGTCGCTGGTGGATCTCAGCACGGGGCGCGAGGCCGTCCCGGCCGGCGAACCGGGCAACGTTCTGCAGCTGTTCCGGGATACCCCGACCCAGTGGGACGCCTGGGACCTCGACGAGCACTACCAGCGCACCGGCGCGGAACTGCTCGAGGCCGACTCGGTGGTCCTGGCTTCGCAGGAACACGGACGTGCGACTGTGCGGGTGACCCGCAGCTTCGGGTCCTCGACGGTCTCTCAGGACCTCACCCTGCTGGGCGATCAGGCGACGCTGGACATCGTCACGACGGTCGATTGGCACGAGCGGCAGAAGCTGCTCAAGCTGGCCTTCCCCCTGGATGTGCATGCCGACCGGGCAGCATCCGAGATTCAGTTCGGCCACATCTACCGGCCCACTCACGTGAACACTTCGTGGGATGCCGCCCGCTTCGAGACCTGCGCCCACCGATGGGTGTTCGTGGGCGAGCCGGGCTTCGGAGTAGCCGTGGCCAACGACTCGACCTACGGCCACGACATCGGCCGGCGCACCCGTGCCGGTGGTGGAACCACGACCACGGTGCGTGAGTCGCTACTGCGGGCGCCGACGTTCCCCGACCCCACCGCCGACCTGGGGGTGCACGTGCTGCGCACCTCGATCGGTATCACGCCCGATGTCATCGGTGCTGCCGAGCAGGGCTATCGCGTCAATCTGCCTCTCCGGGAGATTTCGGGAGCGGCCGTGGCACCCGTGGTGACGAGCACGGCGGCGTCGATCGTGATCGAGGCCGTGAAGCTGGCCGAGGACCGGTCGGGTGACGTGATCGTGCGCCTCTACGAGGCGCGCGGCTCCCGGGCCACAGGCTCCGTGCGGTTCGGATTCCCCGTGGAGCGCATCGTGGAGACCGACCTCCTCGAGCGCGCCGTCGAATTCGTCGCGGTCACGGAGTCAGCGGACGACGCGGTGCAGTTGAGCCTCCGGGCGTTCCAGATCGTCACCCTGCGGGTATCCCGCCGCGTCGAGGGCTAGAGGGCCCGGGAGGCGCGGCGAATACCGCTTGCGCTGGTCAGGCCGAAAGGAGGTCGCTCCTGAGATTCTCAGGAGCGACCTCTTGTTCCTGCGCGGCTCGGTGGGGAGTGCGCGAGCGCCAGCGCCGACGCCACGAAGACGGGTCCCCACCCCATCTGCTCACCCCAGCGGCGGTGCGAAACGTCCGGGGGCTTAGTGGATGACCGCGAGCAGCACGCCGACGGCCACGAAGAGCACTCCGAAGACCCGGTTCAGCACCTGCTGCCCCCGGGCGTCGCGGGTGAAGCGCTGGAAGGAGCGCGCCGTGCCGGCGAAGAAGAACCACATCACCAGAATGTCGATCACGACGACCGTGGCGGCCACGATCAGGTACTGGGCCGGCAGGGGCCGGTCGGCCCGGATGAACTGGGGCAAGAACGCGAGGAAGAACACGATGGCCTTGGGATTGAGCATGTTGACCCAGAGCCCGCGGCGGAACATCGACCAGCGCGGCTCATGGCTGAGGGAGCGCACCTGCTCGGCGTCGAGGTCGGGTGTGGCCAGGAACTGCCGGATACCCAGATAGACGAGGTAGGCGGCCCCCGCGTAGCGGATGACGTTGAACGCGATCGGCGAACCGGCCACGAGCAGTCCGACACCCAGCGCCACGATCACGATGTGGATGAGCAACGCGGCCTGCTGGCCGAGGATGCCCCAGATAGACCGGCGGAAGCCCGCGTTGAGGGCGTTGCTCATGGTGTTGATGGCCCCGGCACCCGGCGTGAAACTGATCAGGGTGCCCGCGCCTACCAGGGCCACCCAGAGGGAAAACTGCATCCGCTCATCCTAGTTTCCAGGCGATAGCGGGAGTTCGCTGAGAGTCCGGCCCTGGGCCTCTTTTGCCCTGTCGATCGGCCCCGCCAGACTATATCGTTGAGTATCGTTAGCGATTCACGAAGGAGATCATCATGGGCACTTCCTTTCCCAGCAGTGGGTTCGGCGCCGGCATGAATGCCGATGGCATGTGGCAGGCGATGGAGCAGCTGCGCTCCAAGTTCGAGAAGCGCGTGGGCACCCGCATGGGACGCGGCGACGTGCGCGAAGCGGTACTCAGCCTGCTCGCCGAGCAGCCGATGCACGGTTACCAGATCATCCACGAGATTGAGGAGCGCAGCGGCGGCACCTGGAAGCCCAGCGCCGGCTCCGTCTACCCGACGTTGCAGCTGCTGGCCGACGAAGGGCTCATCAGCGCCGAAGAGTCGAACGGTCGCAAGACCTACTCCCTGACCGACGCGGGCCGGGAGGAGGTCGCCGGTTCGGCCGGATCGACGCCGTGGGCGCCGGAGAGCGCGACCGAAGACGCCAAGTTCACCGCACTGCCCAAGGCCGGGATCGAGCTGGCCCAGGCGGCCGCGCAGGTGGGCCGCACCGGTTCGCCGGAGCAGATCAAGCAGGCCGTGGCCGCTATCGACGAAGCACGTCGGCGGATTTACTCGATTCTCGCCCAGGACTGACGGGTGCCATCGGTTCGCCGGGATTCACCGAGCGTGAACCCCGGCGCGGGGGACACCCGGGCCCGGTATCGCCGCATCCTGCGTTTCGCCGGGTGGAATCTGGCCGTCACCTGGTTCTACGAACTTCTTCTGCCGCGGATCGGGCTGGCGAAGGTTGCCGAGCGCACCCGGGCGAAACGGATGACCCGCTTCGCCCAGCGCTTCCACGTGCTCGCGGTGGACCTGGGCGGCCTGATGATCAAGGTCGGCCAGTTCCTGTCGTCGCGCCTGGACGTGCTGCCGCCGGAGATCACCTCCGAGCTCGAGGGACTGCAGGACGAGGTGCCGCCGGTACCGTTCGCGGCGATCCGGGTTCTCGCCGAGACCGAACTCGGCATGCCGCTGGAGCGGGCGTTCTCCTGGGTGGACGAAACCCCCGTGGCCGCGGCATCCCTCGGTCAGGCCCACCGTGCCCGGCTCGCCCGCCAAGACAGCGACGACACCGGCCTGCACGACGTGGTGATCAAGGTGCAGCGGCCCGGCATCGACACCATCGTCGATGTGGACCTGGCGGCGTTGCGCAAGGTGGGCGGCTGGCTCAGCCACGTGCGGCTCGTGTCCGACCGGGTGGATGCGCCCGCCCTGGTGGAGGAATTCGCCCAGACCAGCCTCGAGGAGATCGACTACCTGCACGAGGCCGCCAGCTCGGTGCGTTTCGCAGAGGAATTCGACGGTGACGACCGGGTGAGTGTGCCCGCCGTGGTGTGGGAGCGCTCGACCCGTCGGGTGCTGACGCTGGAGGACGTGACGGCGATCAAGATCACCGACACCGACGCGCTCGCGCTCGCCGGGATCGACCCCAACGACGTGGCACCGGTCTTCGCTGCGGTGATGTTCGACCAGCTGTTCAGCAGCGGCTTCTTCCACGCCGACCCGCACCCGGGCAACATCTTCGTCACCCCGGTGCCGGATGACCCGAGCGGGCGCGGCTGGAAACTCACGTTCATCGACTTCGGCATGATGGGGGAGGTTCCGCCGACCACCAGGGCGGGCCTGCGGAAGATGCTCATCGCCGCTGCGTCGCGCGACGGCAGCGGCATGGTCAACGCTGCCCGCGACCTGGGCGTGTTATTGCCCTCGGCGGAGACGACCGAACTGGAAAAAGCGATGAAGCAGCTCTTCGCCCGCTTCGGTGGCATGGGCTTCGCGGAGCTGCGTGAAGTGGACCCGCGGGAGTTCCGTGACTTCGCGATTCAGTTCGGCGACGTCGTACGGGCGCTACCGTTCCAGCTGCCGGAGAACTTCCTGCTCATCATCCGTGCCATGTCCCTCACCTCCGGGGTCTGCAGCTCACTCAACCCCGCGTTCAACCTCTGGGACTCGGTGGAACCCTACGCGTCGCAGCTGATTCGCGACGAGGGCGGCAACGTGGTGCAGGACTTCGGCAAGCAGGCCCTGGCGAACGCCGGGATCGCCTGGCGACTGCCCAAGCGGCTGGACGGCCTGGTCACCCGGTTCGAAGACGGCACCGTGGCGGTCTCAAGTCCCGGCCTGGAGCGGCGGGTCGCCCGGCTGGAACGCACGGTCACCCGCGCGGTGTCCGCGCTGCTGTTCGGTGCGCTGCTCATCGCCGGGGCGGTGCTCCGCGCCGACGACGCGGTGCTCGGGGCGGTGCTGATGATCGGATCGGTCGTGCCGCTCGTGCACGCGATCTTCTCGGGGCGCATCGGCCGCTGACCCGCGGGCGCGCGGGCATCCGGTGGCGGCCAAGCGAGGTCACGGGACGTTCGGGATGTCCGATCGGCCGTCGTCTCCGCCGGCACGGTCTCCGACGGCGGGGTCTCCGTGTGCAGGTTCGTCGCCGGCCGGTGGCTCGGCGTCGGTCTGGTCGGTGGCGGTCGCGGGACGTTCGACGCCGACGGTCACCTGGGCGAGCAGGGCGGCGATAGCGCCGACGGCGACCAGAACGGGCGAGAACGCGGCCGTGATCACGGTGACGGCCAGGCCGGCGGTGAGGGGGATCTCAAGGATGGTCTCACCGTTGTCGTTCTTGAGGAACACCCGGCGCACGTTTCCTTCGTGGATGAGCTCACGCACCTTGGTGAGGAGGTCGTCCCCGGAGATCTTGAACTCTTCGTAGCGCGTCTTGTTGTCGGTCATGGTGGCCTCGTCTCAGCTCGGGGTGACGCCGCGCAACGCGCGGATGATCTGGGCCAGCGCCAGCCCGCCCGCGGACACCACGGGCACGGCCACCACCAGCAGGGCGATCAGGTTGGGCCGGAACATCAGCCCGTTCCGTCCGCTGACATACGCACCGATCGGCACCGCGTAGCCGCCGCCTCCACCGCCCCGGCCCTCGCCGACGCTCATCCCCGCCGGGCCAATGCCGCCCTCAGGCATTTCGCTGGAGCCCTCGCCGGCGCCAAAACCGAAACCGACCAGCGCGACGGGCACCAGATCGTGCCCGCCCACCGTGGTCTTCTCGCCGTACGCCAGCTTCGCGCCCCAGGAGGGCACCGATTCCGCCATTTTCTCGATGAGGTTCGCCATGGCCCGAACGGTACGCCCGTTCGCCGCGGCTGGCTACGGGCCATTCGGCATCCGCTCCCCGCCGGGCGACGAGGCTACCGGGGCTGCTGCCGGCTGACCATTTCGGTGATCCAGGCGGGCGCGTACGGCGAGGTGCAGCCCGGGGGAGTCGGGTAGTCCTTGAGCACCTGAAGGCGTTCGCCGATGGCGAGGGCCCGGGCCCGGTACTCGGCGTGCTCGATCCCGATCTGGGCCAGGCAATGGTTCATGGCCCACTGCAGCCGGGCCGGCGCCTGTCGCATCTCGGTCTCGATCCGAGCGAGCAACCCCGGCAGGTCTAGACCGTGCGGCTTCTTGGCCACCCGATCGGTGGTCAACGCCCAGCCCGCGCTGGCGACGACGGGGTCGATGTCGTCGAACCAGAGCACTCGCAGGTCCTCCACGTGCGGGTTCTTCTTCACGACGTAGTTCACCAGCCAGTCCTGCACCTTCGGTGTGCCCGCGCTGCGGAGCATGGCGTCCAGCTCGCCCGCCTCGAATGCCTTCGGGCGGCAGATCAGCAGGGCCAGCAGCCGCGCGGCGGTGTCTCCGGTCGCCCACAGCTCTCGGGCGAGGTCGGGCTGGGTCTTCAGGCGTTTGGCGACCGCGCGCAACCGGGTCAGATTCACCCCGTGGTCGTCACCGTGGGTGACGTTCACCGCGCGGACCCGCGGGTCCTCGAGCTCAACCAATTCGGCCAGCACCGCACCGAGCGTGTCGGTCACGGTCGTGTCGGCTGTAGTCGGAGCCATCGCTGTCTCCCCTCTCTCGCGTGTGCAATCCAGCCTAGGCTGGCCGTCTCCCGGGTGGCGTCACATGTTGTTTACAAACCAGGGTGATCTCGAAACAACCCGGAAACATATCGATCTGTCAGACGAAACGAACGCGGACCAAACTGTGGCGTATCCGACGCTACGCCCAGCGTCTCTTGCAGAGAGGTCCTTCGAAATGGATCAAGGTAATACAGCTTTCCTCCTCATATGTGCTGCTCTCGTCTTGCTCATGACGCCGGGACTCGCGTTCTTCTACGGCGGACTCGTCAAAGCCAAGAGCGTCATCAGCATGATGATGCTGAGCTTCGGCGCGATGGGTCTCATCGGGGTGCTCTGGGTGCTGTACGGCTATGCGATCGCGTTCCCGGGATCTGAAGGACTCATCTTCCCCTGGTCGATCGACTCGTCGGCGCTGGGCCTGTCCAGCCTGGTCGAGGTGCCCGAGGGCGCCGCCTACCCGCCGCTCGCGTTCGTCGCCTTCCAGGCCACCTTCGCCATCATCACCGTGGCCCTCGTCTCCGGCGCGATCGCCGACCGGGCCAAGTTCGGCTCCTGGATGATCTTCGCCACCATCTGGGCGACCGTCGTCTACTTCCCCGTGGCCAGCTGGGTGTTCAACTTCGGCCTCGCCGACGACGGCAGCTTCGCTTACGGCGGCTGGATCACCTACGGCATGCAGGAGTGGTTCGGCGTCGGGGCCATCGACTTCGCCGGTGGAACCGCGGTGCACATCAACGCCGGTGCGGCCGCCCTGGCCCTGGCCCTGGTGCTCGGCAAACGAGTCGGCTTCCAGAAGGGCGTCAGCGTTCCGCACAACCCGCCGTTCGTGCTGCTCGGCGCCGGCCTGCTCTGGTTCGGCTGGTTCGGCTTCAACGCCGGCTCCGAGCTCGCCGCCGATGGCACCGCCGCGCTGGCCTTCGTCAACACGATCGCCGCCCCGGCCGCCGCCCTGCTCGCCTGGCTCGTCGTGGAGAAGATCAAGGACGGCAAGCCGACCTCCGTCGGTGCCGCCTCCGGTGCCGTCGCCGGTCTGGTCGCGATCACCCCGGCTTGTGCGTCGCTGCAGCCGATCTGGGCGATCCTGCTCGGCCTGCTCGCCGGCGCCGTCTGTGCCCTGGCGATCGAGCTGAAGTTCAAGCTCGGCTTCGACGACTCGCTCGACGTCGTGGGCATCCACCTCGTCGGCGGTCTGCTCGGAACCCTGTACCTGGGCTTCTTCGCCAACGGCACCGGCCTCTTCGTCGGTGGTGACGCCACCCAGCTGCTGGTGCAGGCCATCGCCGCGTTCTCCGTGCTGATCTACTCCTTCGTGCTCGCCTACGTCATCGGCTTCGCGATCGAGAAGACCGTCGGCTTCCGCGTCAAGAACGAAGACGAGATCGCCGGCATCGACACCGTCGTGCACGGCGAAGAGGGCTACGTCCTCGCCGACCGCCAGGCCTGACCACCACCCCGCGGTGCAGGGCGGATGAGCATATCCGCCCTGCACCGCCGTTTTCCCCGGCCGTGACTTCCGAGCAGGCCGACCGAGTGAAATGACGACAACCAGCGCATCCCAGCCGCCGCATCCGCCCCAGATCGTGGATTTCGGCCGCCTGCCCCGCCAACCGCTCCAGCACGGCGAGGGCGGAACGAGAGAGATCTGGACCGCCTCGATGCCAGGGCTCGACCTGCTCTGGCAGCTGAAACTGCTCGAACTGCGCGGTCACACCGCCACCCTGCACGCACCGGCCGACACCCACCAGCTCGTCGTCGGGATGTCGGGCCCGCAGGTGCTGGCCGGCCCGGTGAAGCGTCAGCTGCCGCTGCGCCGCGACCAGGCGATGCTCGTGCGCTCACCGACCGCCCAGTTCCGCCGGCCGCGGTTGCGGATGGCCGGGGCGAGCCGGGTGCTCATTCTCACCTTCGTCGGCGGCGGGCTGGACCCCGCGTTCAGCTTCGACACGCTCACCGGGCCCGCCACCCTCACGGCTGACACGCGGGCGGTCATCGTCTTGGAGGGCACCCTGGAGCTGGCGGATGCGGCCGTGCCGCCGGAATCCGCGCTGATCCTCGATGGGGCCGCACCCGTGCCGGTCGAGACCGGGAACGCCCGACTCGTGATGTTGTCGCTGGACAGCACGACGGTGCTCACCGACCCCCCGTGATCAGGCGGTCACCGGGACTCGGGCGCCGGGGTGAACTGCTGCTGCCCGAGCACAGCCAGGAGCTCCAGTTTCTCTGCCGCCTCGCTGCGCGGAGCTGCGGTGAGGATGAGCAGGGCCTGGCCCTGGTCCTCGGTGAACAGGGCCTGGCAGTCCAGCTCGATCGGCCCGAGTTCGGCGTGAATGAGCGTCTTGTGATCCTCGAACCGGGTCGCGACCTCGTGCAGTTCCCAGATCTCGGTGAACTCGGGGCTGACCTTGTGCAGCTCCCGCACCAACACGCCCGCGCGAGACCTGGGACCGGCGGTGCCCAGCGCCATCCTGAGGCTGGATACCTGGGCCTTGCTCTGCCGGTGCCGGTCGGCGACGGGATAGATCTCCCGCTCGGCGGGCTCGGTGAACCAGCGGTAGACACTGCTCCGGGCCAGTCCGGTGTGCCGGGAGTGATCGCCGAGGAGCGCCGCCCCCAACCGGTTCTGCGCCAGGGTCTCGTTGATGCTGGACAGGATGAGAGCCGGGGTGTGCTCAAGCCGATCGAAGATCCGCAGCAGTGCGGGGGCGACGTGGGTATCCTGCGGGGTACGCGCAGGCACATTGTGGCCGGCCAGCCGGAACAGGTAATCACGTTCGTCACTACTGAGCCGGATGGCCCGGGCCAGCGCCGACAGCATCTGCTCGGACGGTTGCGGGCTGCGCGCCTGCTCCATCCGCACGTAGTAGTCCGCGGACATCCCGGCGAGTGCGGCGACCTCCTCGCGGCGCAGGCCCGGCACCAGGCGGCGCGGTCCGGCGGGGAGCCCCACATCCTCGGGGCGCAGCCCGGCGCGGCGGGAGCGGAGGAACGCGGCGAGGGCAGGTTGGTCCATTCCTCCATCATCCGTCATCGGCAACGCGTGGGACAGGGACCGGCAGTCCTACGACAAGGGCTCCTCTCCCGCCCGCAGCGTGCCCGTTCCACACTCGAGACATGAACATCACCGGAAACACCATCTTCATTCCCGGCGCCACGTCGGGCATCGGACTCGCCCTGGCGCTACGTCTGCAGGCCGCCGGCAACACCGTCGTCATCGGCGGACGCCGCACCGACGTGCTGGAGCGCCTCGCCGCCGCGCACGGCTTCTCCACAGTCACCATCGACATCACCGACCCCGCCTCGGTGCTCGCCGCCCGCGACCGGGTGCTGGCCCAGCACGGCGAGCTGAACGTGCTCGTCGCCATGGCCGGCGTGATGAACGCCGAAGACGTGCGCGGCGCCGATTTCCTGGCGGAAGCCGAGCGGATCGTCGACACCAACATCAACGGACCATTGCGCCTGATCGCGGCGTTCATCGACCACCTGCAGACCCGGCCGGATGCGACCCTGATGACGGTCTCCTCCGGGCTGGCCCACACCCCGCTGGCCTACACGCCGACGTACAACGGCACGAAGGCTTTCATCCACCAGTACAGCGAAACGATCCGGATGCAGCTGGCCGGCACCACGGTCAAGGTCATCGAACTCGTGCCGCCGGCCGTGCAGACCGAACTCATGGCCGGTAACTCGGTGAACGAGCATTTCATGCCGCTCGACGCCTTCGCCGACGAGGTCATGGCGCTGCTGGAGACCCAGCCGGACGCCCGGGAGATCCTCGTCGAAACCGTCAAGTTCTTGCGCTTCGCGGAGGTCGAGGGCCGCTACCCGGCCGCCATCGCCGCGCTCAACCCGGCCGCTTAGCCGAGCCGTCTGTGTCGTGTCGCCCGGACCGCGACCCGGAGTCGGGGAGGCGGCGTCGGCGCGACATCGTCGTGCTGGCGGCTTCCGCGCTGTCCGGATGCTGGGCCGCGTAGGCTGTGAACCAGCGGTGATACGCGGACACCAGCGGCACCGAGCTGAGGCCGTGCAGGATCACGCTCAGCGCGACCGTCACGAGCACCGTCGTGAGCACGACCTTGCCCTCGGGCACACCGCGCTGCACCGCGAGCAGGGCGAACACCAGGGACGCGAGTCCGCGCGGGCCGAACCAGCCGATGAACGCCACCGTCGGCAGCCGCACCCCCTGACCGACGAAGGCGATCGCCACTGGAATCATCCGTACCAGGGTGAGGCTGAGGGCGGCGTAGAGGAAGACCTGCCAGGTCAGGTGGGGCAGAGCCAGGGCGAGGGCCAGCGCGCCGAAGCCGATCCAGGTGACGGCCGCGAACAGGCCGCCGGCGTCCTCGGCCAGCAGGGTGACGGCCGAGCCCCGGGCCCCGGAGGTCCGGCCGAACGCGAGCCCGCCGACGAACGCGGCGATGAATCCGCTGCCGCCGAGCGTCAGGGCAATCGTGTACGCCAGCAGCGCCGCCGCCAGCGGGATGATCTGCACCCACTCGGCGGAGATCCAGCCCTTCCGTTCGCCCATGCGATAGAGCAGTCCGCTCAGGATGCCGGCGGCGAGGCCGGCCAGGAGCCCCCAGCCGATCTGTTCCGCCATGGTGACGAGCACCGCAGACGGGGCGCTGGTCTCGAGCTCGGCGTTGGCGAGCTCGAGCGCGACGAGGAAGAACGGCACCGCCAGGCCGTCGTTGAGGCCGCCCTCCACATCGAGCGCCTGCCGCACCCGGGCCGGTACCGCGGGGTCGGACACGACCTTCTGCCCCAACGCCGCATCCGTCGAGGCCAGCATCGTGGACAGCAGCACCACCGAGGCCAGCGCCATGCCGGGGAAGACGAGCACCCCGACCAGGGCGCCGGCGGCCAGGGTGAGCGGGAGCCCGATCAGGAGCAACCGGCTCGGCCAGCCGAGTTGACGGCGCAGCGCGCGAAGATCCAGCCGGGTGGCGTCGCTGAAAAGCAACAGCACCAGCGCCAGTTCGGCCACCCGCTGGGCCACCTCGGACTCCACCGTGATGTCGAGCCAGCCGAGGGCGGAACTGCCGACCAGGAACCCGGCGACCGTGAGGAACAGGGCCGAGGTGACACCGCGCCCGTCCAGCGGCCTGGAGAGCGCGCTCCAGAGAACGATGATCGCCAGAACCGTCGTCGCCGCCACCATGTGGGAGGCCGCCTACTCGGTGAGGAGAGCGTCGGCCCACCACGGCGGGGGAGCGTGCGGCGCGGACAGGGGCGGACCCGAGACGTACGTGGGGCCGACGACGGGCCAGGCCATGGGGTCCAGCGTGCGTTGGCGCACCACCACGGCTTCCGCGGTGATGTCGAACACCGTAAGGTCCTGGCAGATCACGGCCGGGCCGTCGTACCGGGTACGCATCGCGGCGAACACCGGACCGACGGTGTCGTGGTCGACGGCGAGATGGAAGATCGCCGACATCCGCGCGCCGGCGCGGTCGAAGACTGTGCCGACCATCGCCGGGCTGGTGTGGGCGCTGTCCACGATCAGTGCGGCCACCCCCAACGGCATGCCGGCCTTCTCGGCCAGCACCTGGGCGGTGGGGAAGGTCTCGTGGATGAGCAGGTCGGCCCCGGTCGCGGCCTCGATGACGGTGCGGCACGGGCGGGTGTCCCCGGAGTACACGACGCTGCGTCCCGCATAGTCCAGCCGGCAGCCGACGGCGCCGTTCAGCAGGTGGATGACCGGGAACGACGTGATGGTCACCCCGTTGCGCTCGTAGACCACCGCGGTGCGGTCGTAGGGAACCTCCTCGGTGACCGTCGCCGCGCCCGACTGCCCCGGATGCCCGCACAACGACTCAGTGTCCCACGCGTGGGCCATCTCGAGGTGCTCGGTGAACGCCCGGGTGCCCAGCGGCCGGAACTCCCCGGCCGGCCCCCAGATCTCCACGGGGTCGCGCCGCCCGGCCTTGGCCAGGCTCCACAGCAGCGTCAGCAGGTCGCCGACATGGTCCGCGTGCAGGTGGCTGAGGAAGACCTTGGTGGTGTCGGTGACCGGCAGGCGCAGCCCGGTGAAGTTGGCCAGCGACCCCGAGCCGAGGTCGAAGAAGAACATGTCGTGCTCGGCGTTGCCGACCTCGATGAGCAGGGAGGCCGAGGCCTGGGCGTTCTTCACGAAGGGGTCGCCGCTGCCCAGGATCGTCACCCGGACCTCCCCGGAAGCCACCGGCTCGGTGCCCGGGAGGAGCACGTCGGCGTACTCCCGCGTCGGTGTTCCGACCACGGGCGTGGTGGTCAACGGGTCGGTGCTGCCCTCGCAGGCCAGCTCGGTCGTCTCGTCGATTGCGGTAACCATGCGCCACAGATACACCCGAATTGGGCCCGGCAACAGGGCCGCCGGCCATCCGTTGGCCGCCGTGTCTGGACGGTGCACCGATTCGGGGCGGGCGGGGATCGACCTCAGCCGAAGCTGACGGCGCCGGTCGGCGACACGTGCCAGCCGGGGTTGTGCGCGATCTCCCAGATGATGCCGTTGGGGTCCTGCACGTGGGCGTGGAAGATGCCGCCGAACGCCCCGGCCTGCGGGGCCTTGACCACGCGGCCGCCCGCGGCGGTCATGGCTGCGACCACGGCGCGTACCTCGCCGGGACTCCCGACGTTGTGCGAGAGGGTCACTCCCGACACGGCGGAGTGGTCAGCGCCGGTGGCGAGGTCCCGGTTGAACTTCTCGGCGTCGAACAGGCCGAGCACCATGCCGGGGGCGACCTGGTAGAAGATGATCTCGCCCGGCACGTCGGCCAGCGGCGTCCAGCCCAGCGCTACGGAGTAGAAGCTCCTCGCCGCGGCCAGGTCAGCCGTGGCGAAGGTGATGAAGTGCACGTTCTGGTTCACGGGGAATCCGTCGCCAGAACCGAAGGCTTGGGGTCGAGAACCGAGGAGACGATCGCCTCGATGGCGAATTCGCTCGCCCGGGCCAGGTCGACGTCGGTGGGATCGAGCAGCCACTGCACCTGCAGACCGTCCATCACGGCCAGCACCGAGGCCGCGGCGAGCGCTGCGGTGGCGGGTGGCACCGTTCCGCGCTCCGCACACAGTGCCTCGAAGGCCTGACGCGCCTCGGCCCGCAGGGTGCGGTACCGCTCGACGAAATACCCCCGGGCCGGATGGCCGTCGGTGACAGCTTCGGCCGACAACACCACGTAGGCCTGCACGATCCCGGCCCGGTGGGCGTTGGCCAGGGCCGTGGCCACGAGGTGCCGGAAGAACTCGATGCCGTCGGGGATGTGCTGCCCGGCCAGGCTCTGCACATCCATTTCGTCGCGGTAGCTCAGCACCTCGAGGAGGAGCTGATCCTTGGACCCGAAGTGATGCAGGATGCCCGGGTGGGTCATGTTGACCTGCTCGGCAATGTCGGAGAGCGTGCCGTTGACATATCCCTTGCTGCCGAAGATCTCGACCGCGGCTTGCAGGATCTCCTTCCGGCGCGCGACCGTCTGCGGTCGCGGGTGGGACTGTCGTCGTTCAGTAACCATCGAGGTCGTCACCTATGCCGTCGGGAGAGTTTCGCTACCGGATTCTACGCGCCTCCGGTTGAGTGCGAGGCGACACTGGATAACTTACTGACAAGACGGTAAGTTTTCCACCGTGAACACAGTCCCCGCCTCCGAGGCCTTCAGCGCCGGTCCCGTCTACCTCGATTCGTCCCGAACCATCGGCGACCGTGTCGCCGACCTCCTGGCCCGCATGACGGTGGAGGAGAAGGTGGGGCAGATGATGCAACTGGATGCCCGGGACGACATCGAGGATCACGTGCGGGTCACCCATGTCGGCTCGATCCTGCATGCCTCGCCCGAGCGGTTGATCCGGGCGCAGGCGCTCACCGCCCAGACCCGGCTGCGGATCCCGCTGATCGTGGGGGAGGACGCCATCCACGGGCACTCCTTCTGGATCGGCGCCACGATCTTCCCCGTTCAACTGGGCCTGGCCGCGACCTGGGACCCGGACCTGATCGAGCAGGTGGCCAGGGCGACCGCGGTCGAGGTCGCGTCCACCGGCATCCACTGGACCTTCTCGCCGGTGCTCTGCATCGCCCGCGATCTGCGCTGGGGCCGGGTGGGCGAGACCTTCGGCGAGGACCCGCATCTGATCGGCGAACTGGCCAGCGCCATGGTGCGCGGCTATCAGGGCGACGGGCTGAGCGACCCGACCGCGATCCTGGCCACCGCGAAGCACTTCGCCGGCTACTCCGAGACCCAGGGTGGCCGGGACGCGAGCGAGGCCGACATCTCCCAGCGCAAGCTGCGCTCGTGGTTCCTGCCGCCGTTCGAACGCGTGGCACGGGAAGGCTGCCGCACCTTCATGCTCGGCTACCAGTCGATCGACGGGGTGCCCATCACGGTGAACGACTGGCTGCTCAACGACGTGCTCCGCGGCGAGTGGGGGTACACCGGCACGCTCATCACCGACTGGGACAACGTGGGCCGGATGGTGTGGGAACAACAGGTGCAGCCCGACCACACGCACGCAGCGGCCGCGGCCGTGAAGGCCGGCAACGACATGGTGATGACCACACCCGGGTTCTTCGCCGGTGCGCTCGAGGCCGTCGAACTGGGGATGCTGACCGAGGCCGACCTGGACGCCGCCGTCGCGCGCATCCTCACCCTCAAGTTCGAGCTGGGCCTGTTCGAGAACCCGCGGCTGCCCGATCCGATGGCGCAGGCGGTCATCGCCAACGCCGAGCACACCGACCTGAACCTGCAGGTCGCCCGGCGTTCGGTGGTGCTGCTGCGGAACGAGGGTGTGCTGCCGCTTCCGGTCGGCGGGTCGGCCGTCAAACGTGTGGCCGTGGTCGGTCCCCTGATCGACGACGCCCAGACCCAGCTCGGCGACTGGGCCGGGTCCTCCGGTCAGGCCGGCTGGCTGCCGGACGGGCATCCGCGCGCCATGATCAGCACCGTGCTCGACGGGCTGCGGGAGCTGGTCCCGGCCGGATGGGACCTGACCGTGGCGCGCGGTGCCGACATTCTTGGACTGGCGCCGGACCCGGCGGGGGAGTTCTTCCCCGACGGCCAGCCCCGGCCCCAACTGGTCGTTCCGTGCGAGCCCGACGCGCACCTCATCGCCGAGGCCGTGACCGCTGCTTCCGCCGCCGACTACGTAGTGGCCGTCGTCGGCGACCGGGTGGAGCTCGTCGGCGAGGGCCGGTCGACTGCGACCCTCGAACTCGTGGGCGGCCAGATCGCCCTCCTCGACGCCCTGGCGGCGACAGGCACCCCGATGATCGTGGTGCTCATGGCGTCCAAGCCCTTGGTGCTGCCGGCATCCGCCCTGAACGCCGCCGCCGTGATCTGGGTCGCGAGCCCCGGGATGCAGGGTGGCCGGGCGATCGCCGAGATCGTGCTGGGGATCACCGAACCGTCCGGCCGGCTGCCGATCTCGTTCGCCCGCCATGTGGGGCAGCAGCCCACCTATTACAACCAGATCCGCGGCCAGCACGGCAACCGGTATGCCGATCTGACCCAGGACCCGGCGTTCGGCTTCGGGGACGGGCTCTCCTACACCTCTGTGGAGTATTCCGACCTCCGGGTGCAGCAGCACGTCGTGACCCTCCTCGACACCGTTTCCGCGCAGATCACGCTGCAGAACACCGGCGACCGGCCGGTGCTGGAGACCGTGCAGGCGTATGTGAGCGACACCGTCACCTCGGTGAGCTGGGCGGAGAAGGAGCTGAAGGCTTTCACCCAGGTGGAGCTCCAGCCCGGGCAGACCGCCACGGTCAGCATCCAGGTGCCGGTCGCCGACTGCAGTCTGGTGGATGCGCGTGGCACCCGGGTGGTCGAACCCGGCGAGTTCACCCTACTGGTGGGCCCGTCGTCCCGCGCCGAGACCCTGTTGAGCGTCCCTTTCCGGGTCACCGCCTGACCTCGCGCAAGTTTTCCAGGACATCGGCACGAGCGGGTCACCCCAGGCCTTTCCGTCCTCAGAACTTCACTGACTCCTCTCAAGCGTGCGAACACTCCGGGACAGAGCGCTGTCTAGGCTGTACCCATGGCCACAGTCATCCTCGTGCGGCACGGACGCACCACCGCCAACGCCACCGGCATGCTGGCCGGCCGCACCGCCGGAGTGCTGCTCGACGACATCGGGCGGGAACAGGCGCGCCTGACCGGCACCCGGCTGGCCGTGGTGCCGGTCGTGGGTGTGGTGTCCAGCCCGCTGGAGCGCTGCCGGGAGACGGCGGAGTGGATTCTCAACGAGCAGACCGGAACTCCCGCGACGCCCGTGGAGGACGACCTCACCGAGTGCGACTACGGCGACTGGCAGGGCCGCTCGCTCAGCGATCTGGCCACTGAGAAGCTCTGGTCGGTAGTGCAGACGCAGCCCTCGGCCGTCACCTTCCCCAACGGCGAGGCGATGGCCACCATGCAGTCCCGCTCGGTCGCCGCGATCCGCCGCCTCGACGCGGCCTTCGAGGCCGAGCACGGCCCCGGCGCGGTGTGGGTGGCGGTGAGCCACGGCGACATCATCAAGTCGATCCTGGCCGACGCGCTGGGTATGCACCTGGACCTGTTCCAGCGCATCAACGTGGGCCCGGCATCCGTCTCGATCGTGCGGTACGGCGCCGCCCGGCCGAGCGTGATCGCCACGAACACGGATGCCGGTGACCTCTCCTGGCTGGCCGCGAGCACGCCCGCGGGCGACGCGCCGGTCGGCGGCGGGGCCGGACACCAGCCGCCAACGTCCGCGCGCGCCTAAAATACCTCCATGCCTACAATCGTCCATGAGTTCGCCTGGCCGGATCGGGTCGTCATCGGTACGGTCGGCCCGCCCGGCTCCCGCACCTTCTATCTGCAGGTGCGCACCGGGCCGCGGATCGTCAGCATCGCGCTGGAGAAGCAGCAGTCGGCGCTGGTCGCCGAGAAGATCGACGAGATCCTCGACCAGCTGATGGCCCACGAGGGCAACCCGTTCAGCATCCCCACCAGCACCCCGGTCGAGCTTGTCGACAACGATCCGCTGGAGCAGCCCGTTGAGGAGGAGTTCCGCACGGCCGCCATGAGCCTGGGCTGGGACCCGTCGACGGTGCAGATCGTGCTCGAGGCGTACCGGTTCGACGACGAGGGCACCCCCGAACTCGACCCGGAGGCGCTCGAGCCGGGGGAGACTCTGATGGTGCGGATGCCCGTGGGCACCGCCCGCGCGTTCGCCAAGCGCACCCGCGAAGTGGTGGGCGCCGGCCGGCCCATGTGCCCGCTCTGCGGCAACCCCATCGACGCCGACGGCCACATCTGCCCGCTGCCCGGCGAGTGATGCCGCCGGAGGACGATCCTCTCGCCGGTGCCCTCGAGCTCACCGGCCGGATCACGACGGCGTCCAACGCCACTTTCTTCGGCACCATCGACGGGGTCGCCGTCGTGTACAAACCGGTGGCCGGTGAGAGCCCGCTCTGGGACTTCCCCGACGGCGACCTGGCCAGCCGCGAGGTGGCGGCCTACCTGGTCTCGCAGACGTTCGGCTGGAATGTCGTGCCCCGCACCTGGCTGCGGGACGGGCCGATGGGTCCGGGCATGGTGCAGCTGTGGCAGGAAGCCGACCCCGACCAGGAAGCCGTCGACCTCGTGTCGTCCGACGCCGTGCCCGACGACTGGCGCCAGGTGCTCGAGGGCCGCGACGAAAACGACCGGCTGGTCTCGCTCATCCACGAGGACACGACGGCGCTGCGTCGGATGGCCGTGTTCGACATCGTGGTGAACAACGCCGACCGCAAGGGCGCGCACATCCTGCCGATGACCGACGGCCACCGGCACGGCGTCGACCACGGCCTCACCTTCCACACCGACCACAAACTGCGCACCGTGCTCTGGGGCTGGATCGGTGACGAGCTCAGCATCGACGAACTCGCCGGTATCGACCGGGTCAGCGCGGCGTTGGACGGCGCCCTCGGCGCGATCCTGGCCGGCCTGCTCACCCCGGCCGAGCTGGCCGCGTTGGCCGCCCGCTGCGACCGGTTGCGCACCCGCGCCCGTTTCCCCGAACCAGAGGGCGAGATGCCCGCGGTGCCCTGGCCGCTGTTCTGACCTGCCGCCCTGGCTTCGGGCGGATGTTCTGACACACGTGGGTACCGGATTCGGCGGATGACCCGACATCCGTTGGCACCGGCGGGCGCCGGTTCGTGTCACGCTAGACGCATGGATCTTGAGGTATCGCCCGCGCTCACGATTCCGGCGACGGAACTCGGCTGGCGGTTCTCCCGGTCGTCGGGCCCCGGCGGCCAGCACGTGAACACCTCGGACAGCCGGGTTCAGGTGTCCTGGAACATCGCCGAGTCCGCGGTACTCACGGACGACCAGCGGATGCTGCTGCTCGATCGCCTGGATCGGCGCCTGGTCGGCGGGGTGGTCACCATCGCCGCCTCCGAGCAGCGCTCGCAACTGCGCAACCGGGAGATCGCGTTGGTCAAGCTCGCCGAACTCGTTGCCGCGGGGCTGGCGCCGGACGGGCCCAGCCGACGGGCCACCAAGCCCACCCGCGGCTCCGGCCGGCGTCACCTCGCCGCCAAGCAGCAACGCTCGGCCACCAAGCAGAACCGCCGGCGCCCCGCCGCCGAGTAACCCCTTCGCCCGACCGCCAGCGCCGATACACCCGCGCGAACTGCGAGAAGAACCCCAAGTTTTCGGGATTTGTGAAGCTCAGCTCGCAGTTCGCGGACTGGGGGACAGGTCTTGGGCGATGCTGTGTGCCCAGGCGTCGACGGCCGACCAGTCCCGGAAGTCGCCGTCGGGCAGGATCTTCTCCACGGCGGGGATCTTGCCGACCAGCCGGTCCCGGCCGCGGAGCTTCGAGGTGTCCATGGCACCGTAGAACACCTGCGTGCCCCGCGGCGAGAGGGAGTCGGTGAACTCGGCGAACTGCTTCGGCACGGCCTGGGTGAGCATGTCGCGACCCTGGTCATCCGTCTTCTCGGTACCGAGCGGGCCGCTGCTGAACAGCCAGACCGGCCGGGCGGTCAAGAGATCCCGGTGATGCTGCACGAACCGGGTGGCGTCCTTCCGCCACGAGCCCATGTAGGCGGAGGCGCCGATCACGAACGCGTCGAACCGGGACGGGTCGTGCACGTCGCGCACCGGATGCGCCTCCGCGTCGACCCCCGCCGACTGCAGCGCGGCGGCGATCCGCTCCGCGATGCCCTCGGTGGCGCCGTACTTGCTCGAATACCCGACGAGTACCGTCATGATCTCCTCCTGGGATGTGGATGGGTAGGTGAAGCGCCCCGGTCGCGACTTGTGGCGAAGTGCCGCTTTGGAGCGTCTAACAGGGCACTATGGCGCAACTCGGCGTGGGGGTGCATCCCTCACTTGCGGCGAAATGCTCTTTCGCGGCGCGGGAGGGGGTGCTTTGCCGCAACTCGGCTAGGAGCGGCGGCGGCGGGCGCGGAGGATGAGCTTGCCCAGCTCGCCGAGCAGCAGGAGCAGCACGGCTGGCGCCAGACAGAGCAGCCACTGCGCTCCGGTGAGGGCGACGGTGGCGAACGCATCCTGCAGCACCCGGATCTGGGTGATCAGCAGCGAGCCGACGACGGCCCAGGCGAACGCCCACAGCAGCTTGGGGTTGGCGAGGGTGGACGGGCCGAACGCGCTCTCGGTGGGGTAGCGCAGGTTGAGCGCCACGGCGATGTTCATCAGGCTGAGCCCCACCAGCGCCATGGTCTGGCCGAGTACCAGGGAGTCGTAACTGGTCTTGCCGATCTGCACCAGCACCAGGGTGGCCGCGGCCATGTAGAGCCCCGTGATGAGAAGGCGGATCATCATGGAGCGCACGATGATCGGCTGGTTGAACGGGCGGGGCTTCTTGTCCATGATGCCCGGGGTGGACAGGTCCAGGCCCATCACGGCGCCGATCGGCGCGACGACCGCCAGGTGGATCCAGAGCACCTGGGCGGGGCTGAGCAGGGCGGTGCCCGCGATGGCGAACAGCGACGACCCGATGAACGCGAGGATGAACATGAACAGGTTGGCGACCTGGATGCGGATGAACTTCTGCAGGTTGTCGTAGACCAGGCGGCCCTCTTCCACCGCAGCGATGATGGTGGCGAAGTTGTCGTCGGCGAGGATCATCTTGGCCGCCCCCTTGGCCACATCGGTGCCGGTGATACCCATAGCGATGCCGATGTCGGCCGCAGCGATGGCGGGCGCGTCGTTCACGCCGTCCCCGGTCATGGCCACGATGTTGCCGCGGCGGCGCAGCACCTCCACCAGACGCACCTTGTGCTCGGGCGCCACGCGGGCGATCACGCCGATCGACTCGACCCGGCTGTCCGCCTCGGCGTCGCTCATGGCGGCGAATTCCGCCCCGGTGACGGCCTCGCCCGGGATGCCCAGCTCGGTGGCGATCGCCGCCGCCGTCACGGCGTGGTCACCGGTGATCATCCGCACCCGGATGCCGGCACGCTTGGCCTCGGCGATCGCGGCGACGGCCTCGGCACGGGGCGGGTCGACCTCCCCGATCAGCGCGCACAGCTCCAGGTCCTGCATCAGGGCCATCAGGTCGCCAGTGGGGTCGAAGGTGGCCGGGTCGAACTCCCGCTGCGCCAGGGCGAGCACGCGGCGGCCCTGGCCGGCGATGCGCTCGTTCTCGGCGAGCACCAGGCCGCGAGCCTCCTCGGTGAGCGGCGCGCCCCGGCCACCGGGCATCCGGCCGCTCGTAGACCGGGCCAGGAGCACATCCGGCGCTCCCTTGACATACGCCCGGATGACGGGCCTGCCGTCGGCACCGGGCATGCGGTGGAAGGTGGCCATGAACTTGTAGTCGGAGTCGAACGGCACCGACGCCACCCGCGGGTGGCTGCGGCGGAACTCCCGCACATCAACGCCGCCCTTCTGCGCAAGCACGTAGAGCGCCGCCTCGGTGGGGTCGCCGATCACCTGGCCGTTCTGGATGTCGGAGTCGTTGCAGAGCGCGCAGGAGAACATCACGTAGTCGAGGTCGCGTTCGGCGTCGCCGACCGTGCGCTGCACCTGCCCGTCGAAGTCATAGCCCTCCCCGGTGACGGTGTAGCGGTGCTGCACGGTGCTGAACTCCCGCACCGTCATCTGGTTGAGGGTGAGAGTGCCGGTCTTGTCGGAGTTGATCGCCGAGGTGGAGCCGAGGGTCTCGACCGCCGGCAGCACCTTCATGATGGCGTTCTTCTTGGCCATGTTCACCGAGCCCACGCTGAGGATCGTGGTGACCACCGCGGGCAGGGCATCGGGGATCGAACCCACGGCGAGCGCCACCCCGATGCCGAACAGCACCGTGAACGACTCGCCCTGGATCAGGCCCGTGATCACGATCACCAGGAACGCGAACAGGGCCGCGAAGATGATGAACAGGGTGAGACGGTCCACCTGTTTGGTCAGCGGGGTCTTCTCCACGGTCTGCTCGGCGAGCAGGTTGGCGATGTGCCCCACCTCGGATCCCATCCCGGTGGTCGTGACGAGGATCTCGCCGTGCCCCCGGGTGACGTTGGTGTTCATGAAGACCAGGTTGACCCGGTCGCCGAGCGCCACATCCGGCCGGTCGATGACCGCGCTGTCCTTCTCCACCGCCACGCTCTCACCGGTGAGGGCGCCCTCTTCCACCTGCAGGGTGGCCGCGACGAGCACCCGGCCGTCGGCGGGTACCCGGTCGCCGGCATCCACCACCACGATATCGCCGGGCACGAGCTGGTCGGCAGGCACTTCGGTGACATCGCCGTCGCGGCGCACCTTGGCCACCGCCTTCATCATGCTGCCCAGCGACGCCGCTGCCGCCTCCGCCTTGCTCTCCTGCCGGTAGCCGAGCCAGGCATTGAAGAGTGTGAGCACGGTCAGGCCCACGGCGGTGCGGAACTCGCCGATGAGCAGGCTGACCAGGGCGGCGCCCACCAGCACGATCTGCATGTAGTCCCGGTAGTGCTTGAAGAACTTGGTCCAGGCGGATTCGGGCTTCACCTCGGCGAGCACATTCGACCCGTACTGCTTCAGCCGCTGCTGCGCCTCTGCGCTGCTGAGCCCCTCGCCGGGGCGCACCCCCAACCGGTCCGCCGCTTCCGCAACCGGCACCGCGAACCAACTCACGGTCGGCGCCGCCGGCATGGTTCGGGCTTTGTCGGTCATGGTGTGCTCCTCGGGCGTAACAGTGGGCCGTAGCAGAACGGATGCGGCCTAGAACGGCGTGGGAATCTGCCGCAGGGTGAGCGTGGGCTCCTGGTAGTCGCCGGGCTTCTGCCGGTGCGGCAGCTTCACGTCGGGCGTCGGCTCGGCCTCGTAGGGCACCTGGCTGAGCAGGTGGCTGATGATGTTGAGCCGGCCGCGCTTCTTGTCGTCGGTGTGGGCGATGTACCAGGGTGCGGCGCCCACATCCGTGGCCTGGAACATGGCATCCCTGGCCCGGGAGTAGTCGTACCAGCGTCCGTAGGACTCGATGTCCATCGCGGAGAGCTTCCAGGTCTTGCGGGGATCGTTGATCCGGCTCTCCAGACGCCGGGTCTGCTCGTCCTCACTGACCTCGAGCCAGTACTTGAGCAGGATGATGCCGGAGTCGACCATGGCCCGCTCGACCAGCGGCGCCATCCGCAGGAAGTCCTCGGTCTGCTGCGGCGTGCAGAAGCCCATCACGCGTTCCACGCCGGCCCGGTTATACCAGCTGCGGTCGAAGATGACCACCTCGCCGGCGGCGGGGAAATGTGCCAGGTATCGCTGGATATACATCTGGGTCTTCTCCCGCTCGGTGGGGGAGGGCAGCGCCACCACCCGGAACACCCGGGGGCTGACCCGCTCCACGATGCGCTTGATCGTGCCGCCCTTGCCGGCGGTGTCGCGGCCCTCGAAGACGATGCAGACCTTGGCGCCGGTGCGCTTCACCCACTCCTGCAGGGAGACGAGCCGCCCTTGCAGGATGGCCAGCTCGGCCTCGTAGTCCTTGCGCCGCATCTTGTCGCTGCCGGCGTTCTTCTTGTCGCCCACGGGCACCTCCTCGTCGACCACCCCCATTGGGGGTCCACGCTGCACAGTGTTGCCCGGCTCAGCCGGGCGGTCAACGCACCTAGTCCAGGTTGACCTATGTCATAGTGGACGACATGGCGCTTCTCGACATCCTCATTCTCAGCAACCTGCGGGCCGGTCCGGTGCACGGTTACGAGCTCAAGCAACGGGTGCAGCGCCCCACCACCACCCGGCTGAGTAACAACTCGCTCTACCCGATCCTGCGCCGGTTCGAGGAGTCGGGTGCCGTCTCGAGCGTGCACGAGGCCCAGGAAGGCCGGCCCGCGCGCACCATCTACGCCATCACCGATCACGGCCGGGTCCTGCTCACCGAGCTCATCTCCAGTCTCCCGGCCGCGCTCGCCGGAAACGAGGAGGAGTTCCTGGCCAGGCTGAACTTCTTCGCCGAGATCACTCCCGCCGCCCGGCAGAGCATCCTCGACGCCCGTGCGGCGGCCTTGGATGCGCGGCTCGAGCAAGCGCACGCCGTTCTGGCCGACGCGGTCGCCTCGCCCACCGGCGCCTGGCGGTCACTCGCCATGGAGCATCTCGTGGCGACCCTCGAGACCGAACGCCGCTGGGTCGACGAACTGCGCGGGATGCGCGTGCCCACCACCACGACTGCGTCCGTCACCCCCGACACCGAAGGCACCCGATGACCACCACCCGCTCCGCCGCACGCACTCGCGGCACCTCGAGCCCGCTCGGCGCGGTCGCCCGGTACGGCCTGCTGATCGGGCCGTTGCTGAGCATGATCGACTCCAGCATCGTCAACGTGGCGGTGCCCGACATCGCCACCGAGCTCGGCGCCGATCTCAAGGCCGTGCAGTGGGTGGTCAGCGGTTACCTCCTCGCCCTGGGCGTCTCCCTATCGGTCACCGCCTATCTGGCCAAGCGGTTCGGCACCATGCGGGTCTACACGGTGAGCATGATCCTGTTCGTCCTGGTGTCGGCCGGCTGTGCGATCGCACCGAACATCGAGTTCCTCATCGCGGCCCGTGCGTTGCAGGGCTTCGTCGGGGCGCCCCTCGTGCCGCTGGCGTTGAGCATCCTGCTCGGCAAAGACGGTATCGGCGGCGGCAAGATCCCGATCTCCGCCGCGCTCGTGCTCTTCCTGGCCCCGGCCCTCGGGCCCACCCTGGGCGGCCTACTCATCGGCGCCGGCGGCTGGCGCTGGATCTTCCTCGTCAATGTGCCCGTCGGCATCATCGGCCTGTTGCTGCTGGTGCGCATCCCGAAGGGAATCGGGGCGGCGCCGAACTCCGGCATCCGGTTCGACCCGGTGGGCTTCGCCTTGCTCGCGGTGGGTCTCACCGCCGCGCTGCTCGGGGCCACCGAGGGCACGTCGGAGGGCTGGGACAGCCCGATCTCCTACCTGCCGCTGGCCGGTGGCCTGGTGCTGCTGGTGCTGTACACGTTCTGGGCGCTGCGGCACGCCCATCCGGCCGTGGACGTGCAGATGATCCGGCACAAGAACTCCGCGTTGGCCCTGCTGCTGCAGGTGCTCTGCTCGGTGATCGCGTTCGGCACCGTGTTCCTGATGCCGATCTTCACCCAGTCCGTGCAGGGCTACTCCGCGGTGGAGACCGGGCTGGCACTGCTGCCGCAGGGCATCATCATGGGCGTCGGAACCGTCGTGGGGCAGAAACTCTCCGCACGCATCCCGCTGCGGATGCTCGTGGCGTTCGGCTTCGTCGTGCTGGCGATCTCCAGCGTCTTCCTGCTCTTCCTGGAGCAGGACACCCCGCTGTGGGGCACCGCGTTGATGCTCTCCGGGCGCGCGATCGCCATCGGCTTCGTCACCACCCCGCTCCTCGTGGCCATGCTCGCGCCGCTGCCGGAGGACCAGCTCGCCGACGGCAACACCCTCTTCAACATCACCCAGCGGCTGGGCGGCTCGATCGGAGTGAGCATCCTCGGCTCCCTCGTGGCCGGCGGCACCACGCTTGCGGCCACCATCGATTCCTTCCACGTGGTGGGCTGGGTGCTCATCGGCTTGGCCGTGCTGGGCGCGATAGTGTCGGTCTGGCTGACCGAACCGGCCAAGGGGCAGGTGCCGCTCGTGAGCACCGTGGGGGAGTAGCCGCTACCCGGCCAGGGACGCACCCCACTGCCGAGCCCGGGCCAACTCCGTGCCAGGCGGCGGTGTGCCGGTGCCGGTGATGACAAAGCTCATGCGGCCGACGACGTCGAAGGACTTGCCTCGTAGCCGCTTGCCGATGGCCTTCGCCGCCGAACCGGCGAAGAATCCCGTGTTGGACACCGTGTCGAAGGCCCAGGCGTGCGTGCCCGCGCTGCGCGGAATCTTCTCCAGCCATTCGGCCACGCCGGCGGTGACCCGTCGGCCGCCGCGGGTCTCCGCCTGATCGCGTGAGGTGGGCGAGGGAAGTCCGCGGTAGTGGGTGGGTGCGCCGACCATCACCAGGTCCTGCGCACCCGGCGGGGGTGCCGACGCGGCATCCACGACGGTGACGTCGGCGCCGCGGGATTGCAGTCCAGCCGCGATCGCCTCGCCGACCCTGGCCGTGTTGCCGAAATATGATTCCGTGACGATCAGGACTTTCACGTGGATTCCTTTCGATGTGTGGCCAGTTGGGCATCCGCCGGCTTCTCGGTGCACCGCCGGGAACACCCACAGCGTAGGCCGGCACCGCGCGCCCGGCACCGGAAGCGAGGAATTCCCCTGCCAAGGCCGGTCGCCGGGTGGCCATCCGCTGCACCCGGGTTGATGATGGGTGCATGACGAAGGGTCAGGTGCGGATCGGCGGCGGGTCGTGAACCCGGCGGCACGGCGCGTGCAACGCACCTACCTGATCCTCCTGCTCGGCAACACTCTGGCGGCCTCGTTCATCTGGGGCATCAACACGCTGTTCCTGCTCGACGCCGGGTTGAGCAACTTCGAGGCCTTCGCCGCGAACGCGTTCTTCACCGCGGGCATGGTGATCTTCGAGATCCCCACCGGCGTCGTCGCCGACACCGTAGGACGCAAGGCCTCCTACCTGCTGGGCACCATCACCCTCTCGGTGACCACCGGGCTGTACTGGATGCTGTGGGTCTGGCAGGCGCCGTTCGTCTGGTGGGCCATCGTCTCGGTGCTGCTGGGGCTGGGGTTCACCTTCTTCTCCGGCGCGGTGGAGGCCTGGCTGGTCGACGCGCTGACGTCGACGGGGTACACCGGCAGCCTCGAGGCTGTCTTCGGGCGCGGGCTCGTGGTGACCGGGATCGCCATGTTCGCCGGGTCGGTGCTCGGCGGGGTGATCGCCCAGGCCACCAACCTCGGCGTGCCGTTCTTGCTGCGCGCCGGGGTGTTGGTGGTGATGTTCGTTTACGCGTTCGTCGTGATGAAAGACCTCGGCTTCACCCCGGACCGGTCCCGGGGGCCGTGGAAGGCGACCAGGCTCGTGCTGAGCGAATCGGTGGAGCACGGGCTCCAGAAGCGGTCGGTGCGTTACATGATCCTCTCCGCGCCGTTCGCCTCCGGTGTCGGGATCTACGCCTTCTACGCGCTGCAGCCCTACCTGCTCGAGCTTTACGGTGACCCGTCGGCGTATTCCATCGCGGGCCTGGCCGCGGCGATCCTGTCGCTGGCACAGGTGGTCGGCGGCGTTCTGGCGCCCCGCATCCGCGGCGTCTTCGCCAAGCGCACGAGCACCGTCATCGTGGCATCCCTGCTCAGCGTGGTCTCGCTCGTGGTGCTCGGCCTCAACAGCCTGTTCTGGCTGGCGGTCGTGTTCCTCACCGTGTGGGGGTTCGTCTTCGCCGTCGCCGAGCCCGTGCGGCAGGCCTACCTCAATGACATGATCCCCTCCAAGCAACGCGCCACCGTGCTCTCGTTCGACTCCCTCTTCGGCAGCCTCGGCGGCGTGTTCATCCAGCCGGCGCTCGGCCGCGCCGCGGACGTGGGCGGGTACGGGGCCTCACTGCTCATCGGCGGTCTGGTGGAGCTGATCGGCGTTCCGCTGATGCTCGCGAGCCGCCGGCAGAACGACCCAGCGGACACCAAGACGGTTCAAGCGGATGCCGCCTCGGCCCCCACCGACACGGACTGAGGTCGGCAACGACCCCGGGTTCCGGCCCGGAAATACCACGGTCACTCGACGTTCACTCGGGCGCTACCGGCCGCGATGACAATATCCGCATGCACCCGCGCGCGCCGCTCCATCAGGTTCTCCCTGACATCCGTCTGCTCACGTCATTGGACCCGGCCGAGCGTGACCGACTGGCAACCGCTCTCGGCGCGCTGGACTATCCGGTGGCCGGCGCGGCCACCGGTCACCTCCTCGTCGAGTCCTATCTGCGGCGGGCGCCCGACCGCGCCTGGGCGCTGTTCCGCGGCGACGACCCCGTGGGCGCGTTCGCCGTGGTGCCGTACCTCGAGCTGCCCGGCACGCAGCAGACCTCTACCTATCTCGCCCCCTCGGTGCGCGGCACCGGGCTGAACGCCGCGATCAAACGGGCGACGATCGTCGCGGCGCGCGCCCACGCGGTTCCGCTCTATTCCTCGATCCACCACGCGAACGCGCGTTCCCTGGCGGCCACGCGCAGGCTCTTTGTGTCGATCGACCCGGTGCAGGTCTTCGAACACAGCACCGGCCGGCTGGCCTGGCGTTTCGACCTCGGCGACCCGTGGGCGCAGTTGGCGGCCGGACCGGCACATCCACTGCTGGAGGACACTATCGCCGGAGCGTTCCGTGCGCCGTCCCAGCAGGCGGCCTGACCTCAGCGTCGCCGCCGGATCATGTACTCGCGCCAGGTGAGTACGACGATGAAGATGTCGAACGCCGTCAGCAGGGCTACACCACAGGAGAAGCCGACCGCGAGCTGGTAGGCCTGGTAGCCGATGAACACGATGAGAAACCCGATCATCCACGGATAGGCCCAGAGCCGGTTCGCCAGCACTGCCCACACCAACACGACCTTCACGGCCCCGTGGGCCAGCAGGTAGACGGCCCCGAACAGCGTCGCCGACACGCTGAGCCCGCCGGCCAGCCGCACCAGAGTGGTGGCGATGAGGTCGTGCGGGTCTTCGGCGAGTTCGTGTTGGGTGAGCACCCGCGCCGCAGCACCGAGCTGGGCGGGGCTGATCACCAGCAGCAGGATCCCGCCCACCAGCTCCAGCACGCCATCCAGGCCCTTGAGGATCAGGCTGACCTGGAAGGTGCGATCGAGCAGCGTGGGACTCGTCGGACCTGCGGCCGGCGCCGTCTTCGGATCGGTCATGACCCTCCTCCGCTCACCTGGGCGGCGGCGCCCACAGTGTCAGCATAAGAATCTAGGCTGGATTCATGGCAGGCAAGCGCGAACCCAGCGATACGCCGCTCAACGTGGCGCGGTACAAGATCAATCGCGAGATCCCCGAGGCCGAACGCCCCGAGGAGGCCGAGCCGGGCACCAACGAGGCCGGCCAGTCGATGATGGAGGCGCGGGCACAGTACGTCGAGATCTCCATCCAACAGGCCATCCGCCGCGGCGACTTCGACAATCTCCCCGGTGCGGGCAAACCCATCCCCGGGCTCACCGACAGCTACGACCCGGACTGGTGGATCAAACGCAAGATCGAGCGGGAACAGATCACCGGCCTCGGGCCGCCCGCGCTGACGCTCCGCACCGAGGATGCCGGACTCGACGACCGCCTGGATGCCGTGTTCGCCGAGCAGCAGGTGCGCGAGGTGCTCGAGGACTTCAACCGACGCGTCATCGAGGCACGCCGGCAGCTCCGCGGCGGACCGCCCGTCGTCACGGCCCTGCGGGACGTGGACGCTGAACTCGCCCGGTGGCGTGAACGCCGCCGCGCCGCGCGGCAGGAGCGCGAGGAGTCGCGGGCCCGCGAGGAGGCCGCACTGGCCGCCATGTCCTGGCGCGAACGCCGCCGAGCCAAGCGCGAGCGCGGCGCTCCTTAGGCTCAGGCGGAGGCGTCGCCGGCCGCTTTAGGCCCGGTCCGGCGGGCCCGGGCCATCGTGTGCTCGCCGTCGAGCTTGGCGGCAACCGGCGCCCACAGCAGCACCGCCACCCCGATGCCGAGCAACAGCGCCCCCACGGTGTCGGTGAGCCAGTGCGCGCCCAGATAGGTGCGGCTGAGCATCATGACAACCGTGTACGCGGCCGCGGCCAGCCAGACCCAGAGGCGCGGAAAGAGCAGTACCAGCACCGCTGAGGTCACCGCCGCATTGGCCACGTGCCCGGACGGGAATGAACCGAAGTCGAGGTTGGTGAGCATGTTCTCCGGACGCGCCCGGCCGAACAGGTGCTTGAGCACCTGCACGACCCCGCCGGTGGCGAGGCTTGCGGCCAGGACGTAGCCGGCAGCCCAGGGGCGCCGGGTCAGGAGGAGGGCGACGCAGATCACGGCCGGGGCCAGCAGGGTCGCGACCAGCCCGCCGCCGAGGGCATCCATCACAAGGGCCACCGCATCCCAGACGGGCGCGCGGTTCTCGGTGAGGTCGTTGAACCATGCAGTGTCGATCGCCAGGGGCATGCCCTGCTCGCGCACCACGATCAGCACGCCGAGGCCCACCGCGAGGCCGAGGGCGATGGCGCCGCTCAGCGCCGGCCACCAGCGGGAGACCCGCTTCGCTCGTGGTTGGGCCGCGACCTCCGGATGGCGTGGCGTCGTCATCTGCTCAATGCTAGGCGGTGCCGGCGTGGAGCCGGATCCATTTGCGGAGTGCCGCAGGCACCGATAGCGTGCAGACTAGTGCGGCGCAGAGGCCCACCCCAACGGATACGGACCCTCGATGTCGCTCAGCCCAGACCCCGCCGCCCGCGATCTGCTCCCGCTTCTGGAAGAGCAGAATGACAGGATCGGCTTCGTCTCCTTCGACCACGACGATGCCTTCGCGCTCGGCACCGCCCTGATGAAGCGTGCCGTGGCGGAGAACTTGGGCGTCACGGTGTCCATCGTGTTCGGCGAGCAACGCGTTTTCCACGCCGCCCGCCCCGGCACCACCGCGGACAACGACGACTGGCTGGCCCGCAAGTTCCGGGTGGTCTCCCGGTACAACGTGCCGTCGTTCCTGGTCAGCACCAAGTACCGGGCCAGAGGCCAGGACTTCAACGAGGCGACCGGCCTGCCCATCAACCTGTACGCGGCGGCCGGCGGCGCCTTCCCACTGCGGGTGAACGGGTCACTGATCGGGATGCTCGGGGTCTCCGGGCTGCACGAGAGCATCGACCACGACCTCGCGGTCTGGGCCCTGGAGGCCGCGCGGGCGGCGTCCGCATGACCGGCGGTGCCGGGGCGCCCCGGTGGGCCATCGTCGGAACCGGCGCCATCGCGGAGCAGACCATCGGCGATATCAGGCTGGCCGGTAACGTCGACATCGTGGCCGTGGCCTCTCGCACGGCGGCCACGGCCGAGGATTTCGCCGCCCGCCACGGCATCCCACGTGTGTTCGCGTCGGTGGAGGACGCCCTCGGCAGTGCCGATATCGACGCCGTGTACATCTGCACACCGCACAGCAGCCACTTCGATCTGGCCCGGCAGGCGCTGCTCGCCGGCAAGCATGTGCTCTGTGAGAAGCCCCTCACCCTCACGGCCGGGCAGAGCGCGGAGCTCGCGCAACTCGCCGCCGACGAGGGCCTGTTCCTCATGGAGGCCATGTGGATGAAGTTCAGCCCCGCCGTCCTGCACGTGCAGGAGCTGATCCGGTCCGGCGCCATCGGTGCGGTGCGCTCCGTCGAATCCAGCATGGGCTACAACTTCCCCCGCACCGAGACCAGCCGGCTGTGGAACGCGGACCTCGGCGGCGGGGCGCTACTCGACCTCGGCGTGTATCCCGCAGCGTTCGCCCAGCTGCTGTTGGGCACGCCGCTAAGCGTCGCCGCGCACGGCGTGATGCAGGCGGATGGCGTGGACCTCCGGTCGACCCTCACCCTGGGCTACTCCGACGACAGGTTCGCCACCGTCACCAGCTCCCTCACCGAGGTCATCATGGCGTTCGCCGTCGTGGGCGGCACCGCGGGCACCATCGTGATGGACCCGACGTTCTTCGCAGGCGGCGCCATCCATTGCTACTCCGCGCCGGGCTACACGGCGCAGACGACGACGGTGCCGATCGAGGGCGCCGGTTACGTGCCCATGTTCCGGGCCGTAGGCGAAGCCCTCGCCGCCGGCCTCACCGAACACCCCCGGCATCCTCTCGCCGACACGATCGCGGTTCTCGCGGTGGTCGACGAGGCGCGGCGGCTGCTCGCCGCCGCGCGCCCGACCGCTTAGCCGCGCGCCCGGCGTGGAATCTCACGAACTGTGGCGGGCGGTCCCGGGTTCTCCGACGCGAAACGGGCAGGACATATCGGCTTTCCGAACGGTGAGCGCGGCAATGGCAGGGTAGAACCCTTCCTTTTCGCGGGGACCGTCCGGCGCTCGCTAAAGTTGGGCGTCGACCCTCGGAGGCGACCGGAACCAAGGAGTCGTCATGGTGGTGCGTCTGGCGGAGCAGTCGAAGCTCCTCTCTGCCGCCGTGCAGGCGCTGGAGGGTGTGACCACCGTTGTCATCCTCGAGGGTGAACCCGGTGCCGGGGTGAGCTGGCTGGTGCGCGATCTCCTGCGCACGGTTCCCGATTTCACGGTTGTCCGCGGTGCCGCGGTGCTGACCGTTCTGGTCGGCCCCGTCGACGAGCCCACCATCGCCCTGATCGATGACTCCGATGAACTGACGCCTGAGGCGGCCGACCGGGCGGCCGGCCTCATCGGCGCGCTGCACAACGTGCCGCTGTTGGTGATCGTCGCCGGTCACACCGGCCAGTCGAGCCTGATCGACCGCCTGCGGGTGGCCAGCAGTCGGGATGGCCGCGGCCGGGTCATCCGGTTGCCCGGCTTCACGGCGCTGCAGTGCATCGAGCTGGCCGCCGAACACGGCATCATCCAGCTCGACCCGGCGCGCGCCAACCTGCTCACCGAGCTCACCGACGGCAACCCGCACCACCTGGTGACCGTGTTCGAACGGCTGGGCGGGCGGTTGCATGCCTCGATTCCCCGAGACCTGCCCGTGCCTGACGGCTACGCCGATCACCTGGCTGCGCAGCTGACCGCCCTGGATGCGCCGACCCGCGCCCTGCTCGAGCTGTTGTCGGTGATGGGACGACCACTGGCCGTGTCCACCCTGATGGAGATCGCCGCACGACTCTCCCTGACGCTATCGGTGGACGGTGTCCTGGCGTCCGGGCTCGTCGAGATGCTCGACGAGGAGGGGCAGCGAGAACTGGGCTTCACCTCGGAGCGCGCACGCACGGGCATCCGTCGCGGAATCGACGCGTCTCGGGCCCGCGCGCTCAACGCCGCCATCGCCCGGTCGATGAGTGGATGGGCGCAGCTCGAGCACCGGCTCGCGGCGACCGAGCACACCGACGACGAGCTCGCCGCAGACCTCGAGGCCGAGGGCGACCGCAACGCGGCAACGGGCCGCTACCCGAGCGCGGCCCGAATCTACAGCCGAGCGAGCGGGGTGAGCTCCGCGAGCGCGGATCGGGAACGCCGGCTGCTGCGCGCCGGCGCGTACGCCTTCTTCGCAGATGACGCGGAACTCGCCGGCACCCTCGCCGAGAGCGTGGCCCGGTGTTCCCCCGGCCCGGCCCGCACCATCGTGCTGGGCGGACTCGGCTACCTGCTCGGCAACTTTCCCGAGACCCTCGCCCTCGTGCAGGAGGGCCTGGCGCAGGGCGCGCCCGCCGACGCCCGGCAGCCGACCCGGGACGAGGTGCTCTTTGTGGCCGGCGTCGTCGCGAGCATCCGGCTGGCCACCCTGGACATCGTCGGAACCATCGCCGCCAGCGCTGCCGCCCTGGCGGCCGCACCGTGCGAACCTGCGGCGGTGTCGCCCGCCGACGCCCGGCTGCGCCTGGCCTGGGGCTTCGCCCTGTGGATCTCGGGCGATCGGGACCAGGCCATGGTGGTCCTGAACCCGCTGATCGGGTTGCCGCTCAACCGGCCAGAGCGCGCCGACGCGCTGGTGATCGTGGGCCAGCATCAGTTCTACGGCGGCCTGGACCGGGCGGCCCTGCAGACCTTCGACCTGGCCATCGAGTCGGCGCGGGCCAGTCAAGCGCTGCACGTGCTGCCGCTCGGACTCGCCCTGCGCGCGCAGGTGCATTACTCGCTCGGCCAGTGGGATTCGGCGATGCTCGACGCCCAGGCCGTGCTCGCGCACACCACGGCAAGCCGCAACGGCAACCACGACGGCATCGCCCACGGGGTGATCGCGATGCTGGCCGCGCAGGCCGGCCAGCTTGACGAGGCCCAGCGAGCCGTGCGCGTCGGGGCCCGACTCGCGGTAGAGCGCCCGCTGCCGCAACACCACGTGGGGGCAGCTGTCGCTGCCGCGGTCGTGGAACGGGCGGGCGGGCATCCGCATGCCGTCATCCAGGCGCTCGCGCCGCTGCTCGGAGGCAGTCTCGACACCGCCACCACCGCCACCGGATACACCGGCTGGCGAGCCATGCAGGCCGAAGCCCTCATCACGCTGGGCTCGCTCGACCAGGCCCACGCCGTGATCGACCGTTTGGTTCAGGAGAGCGGCAGCCGCGCGTTCGGCTACCCGGACTGGCTGCGCGGCCTGCTCGCAGAGGCCCGCGGCCAGCGCATGATCGCCGCTCGGCATTTCGCCGTGGCCGTCAGCACCGGCGACGAAACGGTCACCCCGTTCGCCCACGCCCTCGCCCTGCGGGCGCTGGCCGGCAGCCTCGTGGCGCGGGGCCACGTCGATGACGGAGCCGCAGCGGCGCGCGAGGCCGACCGGCTGTTCGGCCGGCTGGGGGCGGCGGCCTATCTGCCCGTAGCCGCCGCAACGGCCGCCGCCCTGCCTGCCCTGGCCGGCTGGCCGACGCTCACCCCCCGGGAACGCGACACCGTTCTGCTCGCCTCTGGAGGACAGCTCAACCGGGAGATCGCGTCGTCCATGCACGTGTCCGTCAAGACGGTCGAAAAACACCTCGCGAACGCGCTGGCCAAGCTGGGCCTGCGGTCCCGGCGAGAACTGGCCGGCCGGGCGGCCCCGGAGTCGGCGACCGCGCCCGAGGTGGATGGCCCGGCCGTGGTCGTGGTCAGCTGACCGACCGCGCCGACACCGGCAGGCGGCTCGTGGAACTCGGCCCGCGGTTCCGGGCTTGAGCCTCGCCATCCGGTGTGCGCCCCGGCATCCTGCGCGCGCCGCGCGACCCGGTAATGTCAGAGTTTCGTCACCCCCTTAGTGACGCCCGAAACAGGCCCCCAGCGAGGACACCATGACCGAATACACCCGCCAGAACATCTCGTCCGGTTCCGCCTGGGAGCCCGTCGTCGGCTACTCCCGCGCCGTGAAGGCGGGCGCGTTCGTGTTCGTCGCCGGTACCACCGCCAGTTCGCCCGATGGGGCCGTCGGCGGGGCGGATGCCGCGGCGCAGGCCCGCGAGATCTTCGTGCGCATCGGCGCGGCCCTCGAGCAGGCCGGCGCAAGCTTCGACGAGGTGGTGCGCACCCGGGTGTACCTGAAGGACATCGCCGACTTCGACACCGTCGGCGCCGTGCACGGAGAGATCTTCGGCAGCATCCGCCCCGCCCTGGTCGCCGTGGCGGTGGGCGCGCTGGCCGCCCCCGACCTTCTCGTGGAGATCGAGCTCGACGCGATCATCGGCGCAGCGCTCCCCGCCTCCTAGGGCGCATACGATCGGGGGATGCCCCCACGTTCGCCCCTGCCACAACGACACGGGCTCGAAGCGGCGTGGGTGTGCACCCCCGAGCGCGACCGACCGGGCGCACCGCAGCCGACCTGGCCTACCGTGGGCGCCTGGCTGCAGGAACGGCTGAGCGAGTTCGTGGAGGTGGCCGGGTTCCTGGCCGCCGGCCGATTCGTCTACGAGAACGGCGCGCCGGTCGCCGGGACCGACCGGTACCGGCCCACCACGTTCATCTGGTTCCACCGGGACCTGGCCGACGAACCGGCGGTGCCCGGCGCGCTGCACGTGGTCTACCGGGACGAGCGGATCGTGGTGATCGACAAGCCCCCGTTCCTCTCCAGCATCCCGCGAGGACGGCATGTCGTGCAGAGCGTCGTCGTTCGGCTGCGCGCCGAACTGGGCTTGCCCGAGCTCTCGCCGTTGCACCGACTGGACCGGGTGACCAGCGGCCTGCTGGTCCTGGCCACCGAACGCCGCTGGCGCGGTGCCTACCAGACCCTCTTCCAACGCGGCGAGGTGGGCAAGGTGTACCGGGCCCTGGCGGCGCTACGCCCGGAACTCGACCTGCCCGTCACGGTGCGCAACCACCTCGCGACCCGGCCCGGTCAGTGGCAGGGCGAGGTGGTGCCCGGCGCCCCGGCCAACGCCGAGTCACGCATCGAACTGGCGGGCGCACACGGGGAGTCGGGGGAGTACCGGCTGACGCCCACGACCGGGCGCACCCACCAGTTGCGCCTGCACATGCTGGGCCTCGGCATCCCGATCACCGACGACCCGATCTACCCCGTGGTGCAGGATGTGTCGGTGCACGACTTCAGCCGGCCGCTCCAGCTCCTGGCCAGCGAGGTGTCCTTCACCGATCCGGTCGACGGCTCGCACCGGCAGTTCGAGAGCGTTCGGCGGCTCCCGTTGCGCATGGAAGCCGCTCAGGCCGACTGACGACGGGCCGAGCACGTTCGCCACGACAGCTCGTCGCGCGCGGCTAGTCGAGCCCGGCCGGGCCGGGGCGGCCAGAGAAGAGGAGAACCGCCGTCGAGGCCGGCAGGTCGGCCCAACCACCCGGCACACCGAGCACGGCCAGCGCCGACGTCGACATCCTGACGCTCTCCCCGGTGAGCGCGTAGACCAGCTCCTCGAGGCCGGGATTGTGGGCCACGAGAATCACGCTCTCCAGCTCGTCGGGCAGTTCCCGCACGATCTCGAGCAGATCGGTGACGGAGGCGGCATACGCGCGCTCGTCGACGCGTGCCTCCGGGGCGATGCTGAGCTCGGCCGAGGCCAACGCCCAGGTGCTGCGGGCCCGCGTGGCGGGGGAGACGATGGCCAGGTCGATGCCGGGGTGGTGCTCGGCCAGCCAGCTGCCGGCATCCGGAGCCTGGCTCTGCCCTCGGGCATTGAGCGTACGGTCGATGTCGGCTTCACCGCCCGACCAGTCGGACTTGGCGTGCCGGAGCACGATGAGGGTGCGCGTGCGACGTGTGGTCATTCCGATAGTCTGCACCCGCCCCGGCGCCGGCCGGCCACCGACCTGCGTCACGATGTGCGGTGAGGTACGGCGTGGCAATAGGCTTGCTCTCGGACCGCCTCGCAGCGCTGCGGGAGTTGTGGACCGTGTTCTGACGCATCCAGGAGGGCCTCGTGGCCGAAAATACCCCCGTTGATCCCACTTCGACCGACGCGTGGAAGCAGCTCGCCGGCATCGCCGACGGCTTCACGCCCGACCTGCGCGGGTGGTTCGACGACGATGCCGATCGCGCCGATCGGTACACCTTCCAGGCGGCCGACCTCACCGTCGACCTGTCCAAGGGCCTCATCACCGAGGAGATCCTCGGCCACCTCGTGCAGCTCGCGCAGGACGTCGACGTTGCGGGCCGCTACCAGGCGATGATCGCCGGCGAGCACATCAACGCCACCGAAGACCGCGCGGTGCTGCACACGGCGCTCCGCCGTCCCAAGAACGCCGCCGGCCTGGTGCCGCCGGCCGGTTTCATCGTTGACGGCCAGGACGTCGACGCCGACGTGCACGCCACGCTCGACAAGGTCTACGCGTTCGCCGACAAGGTGCGCTCCGGCGAGTGGACCGGCGTGACCGGCAAGCCGATCAGCACCGTGGTCAACATCGGCATCGGCGGCTCCGACCTCGGCCCGGTGATGGTCTACGAGGCCCTCAAGCCCTACGTGAAGCCGGGCCTCGAGGTGCGCTTCGTTTCGAACATCGACCCGACCGACGTCTACGAGAAGACCGCCGGCCTCGACCCCGAGACCACGCTGTTCATCGTCGCCTCCAAGACCTTCGGCACCCTCGAAACCCTCACCAACGCCCGCCTCGCGCGCGAATGGCTCTGGGCGGAGCTGGCCTCCGCCGGCGTCCTCGACGACACGGATGCGGCCCGCACGGATGCCGTCGCCAAGCACTTCGTCGCCGTCTCCACGGCCCTCGACAAGGTCAAGGCCTTCGGCATCGACCCCGAGAACGCGTTCGGCTTCTGGGACTGGGTCGGCGGCCGCTACTCGGTCGACTCCGCCATCGGCACCTCGGTGGTCATCGCCATCGGACCCGACAACTGGCGCGAGTTCCTCGCCGGCTTCCACGCCATCGACGAGCACACCCGCACCGCGCCGCTCGAGCAGAACGTGCCGGTTCTGATGGGCCTGCTCAACGTCTGGTACACCAATTTCCTCAATGCACAGAGCCACGCGGTGCTCCCGTACGCACAGTACCTGCACCGCTTCCCCGCCTACCTGCAGCAGCTCACCATGGAGTCCAACGGCAAGAGCGTGCGCTGGGACGGCAGCCCGGTCACGACCGACACCGGAGAGGTCTTCTGGGGCGAACCGGGCACCAACGGCCAGCACGCGTTCTACCAGCTCATCCACCAGGGCACCCGGCTGGTTCCGGCGGACTTCATCGCCGTGGCCAACCCGGCGCACCCGCTGAAGGACGAGACCGGCGACGGTGCGGGCGTCCAGCCCGGACAGGACGTGCACACGCTGTTCATGGCCAACTACTTCGCCCAGACCAAGGCGCTGGCCTTCGGTAAGACCGCCGACGAGGTGCGCGCCGACGGCGTCGCGGAGTCGATCGTTCCGGCCCGCGTGTTCAGCGGCAACCGCCCGACGACGTCGATCCTCGCGCCCGCGCTCACGCCGAGCGTTGTCGGCCAGCTCATCGCGCTCTACGAACACATTGTGTTCGTCGAGGGCACCGTCTGGGGCATCGACTCCTTCGACCAGTGGGGCGTGGAGCTGGGCAAGCAGCTGGCGCTGCAGGTGACCCCCGCGGTGCAGGGCGACAGTGCTGCGCTCGAGGCTCAGGACTCGTCGACCAAGGCGCTGATCGCGAAGTACCTCGAACTGCGTAAGTAGTCGCAGTGCGGTGGCCCCAGCGCCGGTCACCGCACCTCTGACCGGCGACCGCGCCCGCTGTAGCGGGCGCGGTCGCCCGATAGAGGCGCAGTGAGCGCGTCGCCCAGGGACGCCGTGGCCCGGCTCAGAACACCTGGAGGGGGTTAGTCCTTCGGGCCGTCGGGCCGGGTCGGCTCGCACCAGCGCATGACCTGCTCACGAGGGCGGCGAAGAGCGTGAACCACCAGAACTCGGCGCGGGTGGCCCGGCCCCCGAACTCCGCATACTTGCGAAACACCGTGCTGATCGCCGTGCCGAAGGACATCGGCGGCGCTATCCACGACTGGGTCATGCCGCCAGCCTAGCGACGTGTCGGTACGGTGACGGCTGGTGCAGGCCGTGACCGGAGCAGCGGGCGACTCTACGCCCGTGTCTGTTCCAGCCCCTGGCGATTCCGACAGCCTGGTCGGCGATGGCGGTGCGCGAACCTGCAGACCACAGTCGTGCCCGCTTGTGTCGCTGTCAACATCGGCCTGGCGTTTCTCGGGCTATTGTGCCTGCACAACCAAGTTCCGACGAGCGATCGAAGGGTGCAACGGATGAGCGACAACGAGATGGTGCTCGTAGTGGCGGGTTACCAGGACATCGACACGGCCCGGCGGGACTTCCTCGCCACGGCGGCGCTCGTGCGGGCACGGCAGCTCGCCACCCGGGGCATGATCCTGGTGACCAAGAACGCGCAGGGCGAGGTGCGCCTGGAGCACACCGGCGACGACCATGGCCACACCGGGCTCGGCTGGGGCACCGGGGTGGGCGTCGTGGTCGGTCTGTTCGCCCCGGTGATGCTGGGAACCGTGGTGGTCGGCGCCGCCGGCGGCGCCCTGGTGGACACCTTCACCGGGCACCGGTTGCGCCGGGCGGTTCACGATGAGATCGGTTCGGCGCTTGGTGCGGGGTCGGCGGCCGTGATCGGGGTGTTTCCCGCCGAGCACCGGCTGGCCGTGGAGCTGCACCTGGCCGGTGCGTTCTTGTTCTCCCTGGTCGAGTCCGGTCCCACGGATCTGGCCGAGCTGGAGGCTGAATTGGATCAGGCGATGGGTAAGTTCGTTCCTGACCGCACGGTGCTGCCGATGCCGGACCGCTCGTTCGGCGGTACGGCCGGCCGCACCCTCGCCGATTCGGTGGCCGACTGGTCGATGATTCCCGGCCCGCGGGCGCCCGCCGGCGCCCCGAACGTGCTCATCGTGCTCATCGACGACGCAGGTTACGGCGCCCCGGACACCTTCGGCGGTCCGGTGCGCACCCCCAACTTCACCCGGGTGCAGGAACGCGGCACCACCTACAACCGCTTCCACGTCACCGCTGTCTGCTCGCCCACCCGAGCTGCGTTGCTCACGGGCCGGAACCAACACCGAGTGGGGTTCGGGTCCATTGCCGAGTATCCCGGACCGTTCCCCGGCTACACGGCCGCCAAGCCGCGTAGCTGCGCGGCGCTGCCCCGTATCCTCTCGGAGAACGGGTATGTCACCGGCGGGTTCGGCAAGTGGCACCTCACTCCCGACAACGTGCAGGGCGCGGCCGGCCCGTTCGACCACTGGCCCAAGGGGTGGGGCTTCGACCACTGGTGGGGGTTCCTGTCCGGCGCCGCCGGCCAGTACGACCCCATCATCACCCTCGACGACAGCGTCATCGGGGTGCCGACCGCCCAGGACGGCCGGCAGTACTACTTCCCGGACGACCTCACTGACAAAGCCACCGAGTGGTTGCACGCCGTGCGGGCGCAGGACCCGGTGAAGCCCTGGATGATGTACTACTCGACGGGCTGTGCGCACGCCCCGCACCACGTGGCCAAGGAATGGGCCGACAAGTACGCCGGCCAATTCGACGACGGCTGGGACGTGTTGCGGGAGAAGACCCTGGCACGGCAGAAGGAACTCGGCATCGTGCCCCCGGAGACCGAACTCACCCCTCGCCCCGACCTCTTCCCGGCCTGGGATTCGTTGACCGAGGCGCAACGCCGGCTCTACGCCCGCCAGATGGAGGTGTACTGCGGCTACCAGGAGAACGCGGACTGGAATGTCGGCCGGCTGCTGGACTCCCTGGAGGAGATGGGCGACCTGGAGAACACCCTGATCTTCTACATCTGGGGCGACAACGGCGCCAGCCTGGAGGGCACCACCACGGGGTCGTTCAACGAGCTGACCTTCCTGAACGGGCTGGTGCTCGACGCGGACCAACAGACCGACCTCATCGAACAGTACGGCGGCATCGACGCGCTGGGCGGCATCCACACCGCCCCGCACATTGCCGCCGCGTGGGCGCACGCCAGCAACACCCCGTTCCAGTGGGGCAAGCAGGACGCCAGCCACCTGGGCGGAACCCGTGACCCGATGGTGGTGTCCTGGCCCACCCGCCTGCGGCCCGGAGACGCGCTGCGCACCCAGTTCACCCATGTGATCGACATCGCGCCCACGGTTCTCGAAGCGGCGGGCATCCCGGAGGCGAAAACCGTGGACGGCATCGCCCAGGAGCCCATGGACGGCACCAGCTTCCTGTTCAGTTTCGACGACTCCATCGCTCCCGAACGGCACCGGGCGCAGTACTTCGAGATGTTCGGAAGTCGGGCGATGTACCAGGACGGCTGGTGGGCAGCCTCCCGGCCCGACCGCATCCCCTGGGACATGTCGCCGGCGACGCTTGCCCAGTTCGGCCCGGACGCCGACTGGGACCCGGACCGTGACGTGGGCTGGGAACTGTACTACCTGCCCGACGACTTCGCCCAGAACCGGGACCTCGCCGCCGAGCACCCAGACAAGGTGCGTGAGCTACAGGAGCTGTGGTGGGCGGCAGCCAAGGAGAATCACGTGTTGCCCTTGATGGGAGGGATGTCGGCGATCTACGGCATCCTGCCGCCCATGTCCACCGTGACCAAATTCACCTTCGCCGGCGACGTGCAGAACATCCAACGCGGCATGATCCCGCGCATCTACGGGCGGTCGTACGCCATTGAGGCGCATCTGACCGTACCGGCCGGGGGAGCGCAGGGAGTGGTTGTGGCGCATGCCGACTTCATCGGCGGGTTCGCCCTGTGGGTTGATGCTGAAGGGGTCCTTACGCACACCTACTCGTTCCTGGGCGTTGAAACCTATCGCCAGAAAGCGGATGCGCCGTTGCCGGCCGGCGACGTGCGGGTGCGGATGCTGTTCGAGGCCACCGAGAACAGACCCGGTACCGGCGGCCACGTGACGCTGTTCGTGAACGACGAACCCGTCGGGGACGGCGACCTGCCGCACACCGTGCCGATCGCCTTCACCAGCTACTCGGGCCTGGACATCGGCCGCGACAATGGACTCGTCGTGGACCGGGACTATGAAGATCAGGCGCCGAACGCGTTCACCGGGACCGTGCAGCGGGTGGTCTTCGACCTCATGCCGATGGGTCACGCCGACGAGAAGGCCCTGCACCTGCACCACGCAGTGGAGAACCTGGCCCACGGCGCCGCCGGTTGATCGGGGCGGGGGCGCACGGTGCGTAGGCTGGAGTCATGCTTCGGCCCAGAGATCCACGCGCCGAACTGGCGGCACTGTGCGAGCGCGGCCTGGACTGGCACACCGGCGGCACCCGGGTGCTCCCGTCCGCCCGGAATGCCCGGCGGGCCGCGGTGCTGGTGCTCTTCGGAGTGCTCGACGCCGTGCCGGCGCAGACGTCGGCGGTCGGCATCCCGGACGTCGGCACCGCGCACGGTGGGGTGCCGCGCGACCTCGACGTCCTGCTGCTCCGGCGAGCATCCACACTCGGCAGTCACCCCGGCCAGATCGCGTTCCCGGGCGGCCGGGTCGAAGCATCCGACACTGGACCGGTAGCGGCCGCGCTCCGCGAGGCGGTCGAAGAGACCGGGCTGGACCCGGAGGGCATCGAACCGCTGGGCACCCTGCCGCCCCTGCCGGTGCCAGTGAGCAACCACCTGGTCAGCCCGGTGCCGGCCTGGTGGGCCCGGCCGTCGCAGGTCGCCGCAGTGGACCACGCCGAAACCGTCGACGTGTTCCGGATGCCCGTGGCCGACCTGCTCGACCCGGCTAGCCGGGCCAATACGGAGCACGCCGTGGGCGGGATCAGCTACCGGGCACCGGCGTTCACCGTGGACGGCCGGCTGGTGTGGGGCTTCACCGCCATCGTGCTCTCGCGCATGTTCGACGAGCTCGGCTGGTCCGTGCCCTGGGACCCCGACCGGGTGGTGCGCCCCGACCGTTGACGCTGGTCAACGATCGGGGGTCACGGCCTTCAGTCGCGCCAGCGGTTAGTGCGAGTCCTTCGCCTTGGTGATCGGCTCGCCCTCGACCTGGCCGCGGTCGGCCTTTGCGGCGTCCCCGCGGGTCTTCGCGAGGCTCGCGATGGTGGCCACGGCAACGGTGGCGGCGATGAAGACCAGGGAGAACCAGATCGGGATCTCGGGTACCCACAGGATGGGCTCGCCGCCGTTGATGAACGGCACCTCGTTGACGTGCAGGGCGTGGAAGACCAGCTTCAGGCCGATGAAGCCGAGGATGACGGCCAGTCCCTGGGAGAGATAGACCAGGCGTTCGAGCAGCCCGCCGATCAGGAAGAACAGCTGGCGCAGGCCCATCAGGGCGAACGCGTTGGCGGTGAAGACGATGTAGGCCTCGGAGGTGAGTCCGTAAATCGCCGGGATCGAGTCGATGGCGAAGACCAGGTCGATGAAGCCGATCGCGATGATGGTGAGCAGCATCGGGGTGACGAAGCGCTTGCCGTTGATCTTGGTGGTGAGCTTGTCGCGGTCGTATTCCTCGCTGACCGGCAGCACCCGGCGGGCCAGGCGCACGAAGAGGTTGTCGGCCGGGTTGCCCTCGTGGCCGCGCACCTGCATGTAGGCCAGCACGAACAGCAGGGCGCCGAAGAGGTAGAAGACCCAGGAGAAGTTCTCGATCAGGGCCGCACCCACCGCGATGAAGCCACCACGCATGATCAGGGCGATGATGATGCCGAACATCAGCACCTTCTGCTGATAGGCCTTGGGGACCGAGAACGCCGCCATCACGATGAGGAAGACGAAGAGGTTGTCGATCGACAGGGCCTTCTCGGTGAGGTAGCCGGCGAAGTACTCGCCACCGTAGCGCCAGCCGGAGACGATGCCGATACCGACACCGAAGAGGAGCGCGAGGCCGATGTAGAAGGCCGACCAGCGCGCGGATTCGCCGACAGTGGGCTCATGAGGCTTGCGCACGTGGGCGAAGAACTCGTAGGCGAAGAAGGCGATCGTCACGGCGATGGTGATGATCCAGATGGTGGGAGTGATGTTCAAGGAGAGCTCCAGGGCAGGGGGAACGGACGGAGTTCAAGGTCTCTTCCACCCGAGACCCTATGAGGTTGTCGAGCCGGCGTCCCGGGACTCTTCGTTAAGTCCGTACTGACGGGTGCGCCGCGTGGGAGTACTCCCCTTGCTTGATCCACAGTAGTGGACTTTTGCTGAGATGTCGCCCCACGCGGACCCGGATGGCAAACCCGGCTCGGGGCACGGGTCGCCGAAAACTCGCAGCGCGGGTCAGGCGCCGCTAAGCGGGTGGCACGCAGCCCGCGAAACGGCGCCTGACCCGCGCAGGGTCAAGCGGTTCTGGTTAGTAGCGGCGGGGCGGGCGCTCGGAGCGGTCGGCCTGCTGCGGACGGTCGTTGCGGCCGGCCGAGGCACCGTTGTCGGCGTGGATCTCGATGAGCTTGCCGCTGATGCGGGTCGCCGAGAGGCGCCCCAGCACGTCGCCGGACAGGTCGGCGGGCAGGTCCACCAGGGAGTACTCGGGCAGGATCTGGATCGCGCCGAAGTCCTCGCGGCTGAGGCCACCCTCGTTGGCCAGCGCGCCGACGATCTGGCGCGGTTCGACCTTGTGGCGCTTGCCCACCTCGATGCGGAACGAGGCCATGGCCCGGTTGCTGTCGCGCGAGCGGCGCTCAGGACGCTCGCTGCGCAGCGGACGATCGTCGCGGCTGCCGCGGTCGTCGCGGCTGCCCCGGTCGTCCCGGCGCTCGCGCACGGGCCGGTCGCCGCGGTCGCGGTCGCGGTGTTCGGTGCGCTCCCGGTCGAACCGGGCTGCGGCGCGCACGTCGTCCGCGTTCAGCAGCAGGGGAGTCTCACCCTGGGCGACCACGGCGAGGGCGGCGGCCACGTCGGCCTCCGGCACGTCGTGGTGCTCCACGTAGTGGCCCACGATGTCGCGGAACGCGGCGATGCGGGCGGTCTGGTCCAGCGCCGCCGTGATGGCGTCGTCGAAGCGCGTGAGGCGGGTGGAGTTGACGTCCTCCACGCTCGGCAGCTGCATCTGGGTGAGCGGCTGGCGGGTGGCCCGCTCGATGGCGTTGAGCAGGTGGCGCTCGCGCGGGGTCACGAAGCTGATCGCGGCGCCGCTGCGGCCGGCCCGGCCGGTGCGACCGATGCGGTGCACGTACGACTCGGTGTCGATCGGGATGTCGTAGTTGATGACGTGGCTGATGCGTTCCACATCCAGACCGCGGGCGGCAACATCCGTGGCGACAAGAATGTCGAGCTTGCCGTTCTTGAGCTGCTCCACGGTGCGCTCACGCTGCACCTGGGGCACGTCGCCGTTGATCGCCGTGGCGGAGTAGCCGCGCGCGCGCAGCTTCTCGGCGAGGGTCTCGGTCTCGTTCTTGGTGCGCGTGAAGACGATCATGCCCTCGAAGTTCTCCACCTCGAGGATGCGGGTGAGCGCGTCGACCTTCTGCGGGTAGGAGACCAGCAGGTAGCGCTGGGTGGTGTTCGCCGAGGTCGTGGTCTTGTTCTTGACCGTGATCTCTTCGGGGTCGTTGAGGTACTGCTTGGAGATGCGGCGGATCGCGGCCGGCATGGTGGCCGAGAACAGGGCCACCTGCTTGTCGTCCGGGGTGTCGGCGAGGATCGTCTCGACGTCTTCGGCGAAGCCCATCTTGAGCATCTCGTCGGCCTCGTCAAGCACCAGGTACTTGAGCTGGGTGAGGTCGAGGGTGCCCTTTTCGAGGTGGTCCATGATGCGGCCGGGGGTGCCGACGACAACGTGCACGCCACGGCGCAGCGCAGAGAGCTGGATGCCGTACCCCTGTCCGCCGTAGACGGGCAGCACGTGCACACCCTTCATGTGGGCGGCGTACTTCTCGAACGCCTCGCAGACCTGCAGGGCGAGCTCGCGGGTGGGCGCGAGCACCAGGGCCTGCGGGCTCTTCTGGGACAGGTCGAGGCGGGAGAGGATGGGCAGCGCGAACGCGGCCGTCTTGCCGGTGCCGGTCTGGGCCAGGCCCACGACGTCGCGGCCGTCCAGCAGCGGGGGAATGGTGGCGGCCTGGATAGCCGACGGGGTTTCGTAGCCGACGTCCTTCAGGGCCTTGAGAACGGAGTCGCTGAGCCCAAGCTCGGAGAAGGTGATCGTCGCGCGGGCAGTGTCTGCCTCGGTCGGTGCAGTTGAATCAGGAGGCGTCATACTACTACGGTAGTCGGTCGGGGTAAGCCCCCCGTTCGTGCGCGGCGAAATTGCCCGGTTTTGAGCCGATCGGCTCCGATAAATCTTCGGATCTGACCTGGGTCGGGCCCGCTCTAGGCCGAGAGGGGCAGGCCGACCGCCACATCTCTTTCGGCTGCGGCCTCGCGTGTGGCCGGCACCACCACCGACCCGAGGCCCGACCGCAGCACGTCGAACGCGTGCTCGAGGTCGGCAATGAGGTCGGCTTCGTCTTCGATCCCCACCGACAACCGCACCAGGCCGGGGAAGATGCCCAGGCGCACACGCTCCGCTTCGGTCAGGTGCGCATGCGAGGTCGTGCCGGGGTGCAGCACCAGGGACCGTACGTCGCCGAGGTGCGACATCCGGCTGAACAGTTCAAGGGCATCGATCAGGATGCGCGCGTGCCCGATTCCGCCGCGGAGGGTGAAGCCGAACACCGACCCGGTTCCCCGCGGGTAGTACTTCTGCGCGATGGCGTGGGAGGGGTTGGACGGCAGACCGGGGTAGTCCACCGAGGCGACCTCGGGTTGGGCCTCGAGCCAGCGCGCCACGGTGAGCGCGTTGCGGGAGTGCTGGGCCACCCGCAAGGAGAGGGTCTCCAGCCCCTGCTGCAGCAGGAATGCGTTGAGCGGCGACAGCACCGGCCCGAGCCGTCCGGCGATGATGGTGCGGGTGTACTGCAGATAGGCGGTGCGTCCGAATTTCTCGGTGAGGGTGGGCGAGCCGGCACCGCCGATCGGGGTGGAGAACTGGGGGAACTTGTCGGGATACCGGCTCCAGTCGAAGGTGCCGCCGTCGATGACGACCCCGGCCAGTGACGCCCCGTGCCCGCTGAGGAACTTGCTGGCCGAGTGCACCACGATGGAGACGCCGTGGTCGAGCGGGCGGATCAGGTAGGGCGTGGAGGCCGTGCTGTCGATGACGAACGGCAGACCCTGGTCCCGGGCGAAGTCGGCGATGAGGCCGATGTCGATCAAGTCGTTCTTCGGGTTCGGGATGGTCTCGCCGTAGACCGCGCGGGTGTTGGGGCGTACCCGGCGTCGCCAGTCATCGATGTCGTGCGGGTCGTCGACGAACTCGACCTCGATGCCGAACCGGGCGAAGTTCTCCCGGAACAGCGTCTTGGAGCCCTCGTACAGGCTCGGTGCGGAGAGGAAGTGGTCGCCTGACTTGAGGATGCCCAGCAGCGCGACCGTGATCGCCGCCTGACCGCTGCTGACCAGGAGCGAGTCCACACCGTGCTCGAGAGCCGTGAGCCTGCCCTCGACCGCGGCGGTGGTGGGGTTGCCGTACCGGGTGTACACGAGACCGCCGTCGTCACCGTTGAATCGCGCCTGGGCGTGGTCGAACGAGTCGAAGACGAAGCCCGCGGTGAGGTAGATCGGCGTGATCCGAGCCCCGGCGTCCCCGTCGATGCTCTCCCCGGCGTGCACCTGCTCGGTGGCGAAGCCGAAGTTGTCCTGCCCGTACGGCGTGGCTGTGGTGGTCATGGCTCGTCTTCCCTCTCGACGGTGCCACGCTACGGTTCGGCGTCTCACCGGACAATCGGTCAGGTTCACACGACGACACAAACCGGCTGCGCCCGTCGTGGCGTCGGAGACTGGACACCATGGCACACCTTCAACACTTCGGCTGGTTCTTCGGGCGCGGCTTCGGGCCCCAGGGCTGGGGGCGGCCCGACTACCGGTGGAACTACCAGTGGCAGAAACCGGACATCTACCAGCAGTCCGTCCGCGAGCTCGAGCAGGCCGGGTTCGACCTGCTCATCATCGAGGACGCCCTGTCGCTCGGCTCCCCGGAGACCCTCGACCTGCGGGTGAATTCGGCCTACGGAGGTCCCAAGCACGACCCGCTGATGCTGGCGCCCTACCTCTTCGATGTCACGAGCCACCTCGGCGTCGCTCCCACCGTGAACGCCGGCGCCTACCCGCCCTACCTGGCGGCGCGGCAGTTCGCCACGCTGCAGCATCTCAGCAGCAACAGGTTCGGCGTGAACGTGGTCACCGATGTGAAGAGCGCCCGGCATTTCGGCCTGCCCGAACTCGGCCACGACGCCGCCTACGACCGCGCCGAGGAATGGCTCGGCGGCATCCGCCGGCTCTGGCACAGCTGGGGCGACGGCGCCCACGTGCACAATGTAGCCACCGGACAGTTCGCGGATGCCGCCCGGCTCGACGCGTTCAGCCACACGGGCGAATATTTCCGGTTCGACGGGCCCCTCAACGCCCTCCCGTTCGACGACGGCGACCCCGTCGTGGTGTCGCCGGGCGGGTCGGGCCGCGGCTTGGGTTTTGCCGGTGCCAACTCGGATGTGCAGCTGGCGCTCGCACCGCTGACCGTTCCCAGCGTCACCGCCTACCGGGCGAAGATCCACGCCGCGGCGCGCGCGCACGGCCGCACACCCGCCGACATCAACGTGCTCTTCGTGCTCACCCCGGAGATCGTGGCCAGCCAGGAGGAGGTGGACCGGGTGGTGGACGCCGGGCGGCACCCCACCGAGGAGGTGCTGCGGCAGGTGCTGGCCGCACAGTCCAGCGACCTGGAGACCGACCTGACGGTGCTCGATCTCGAGCGGCCGATCGGGCCGGGTGTCTTCGGCCAGCATGTGTCGCAGGGGACCATCAACAATCTCGTCGGCGCCGACGGTGACCTCGAGACCGACACGCTGCGCCAGATCGCCGCCCGCAAGGCGCGGAAGGGCCGGATCGCCGACAAGACCGGCTTCGTCGGTACGGCCGTGCAATTCGCGGACTTCATCGAGGAGCTGGGGGAGTCCGCCGATAACGACGGGTTCATCATCAATGGGGATCTGCATCCCGTCACCGTGCACCGGATGCTCGACCAGCTCGTGCCCGAACTGCGGCACCGCGGTATCCTGCGGGACTCGTTCGGCGGCGGCGGTCTGCGGGCGAACCTCACCGACTTCTGAAGCCTCGGTACCGTGCGGCCGGGGAGTGCCGGTCTGGAAGAATTACACCGACAGATGACAGACAAGGGGAGCGCGGATGCTCGAAATGCGACCGAACTGCGAGTGCTGCGACCGGGACCTCTCGCCGTCGGGCGATGACGCGCTCATCTGCTCGTTCGAGTGCACCTGGTGCACCGACTGCGTGCGAACCTTCGCCGACGGAGCCTGCCCCAACTGCGGCGGCGTGCTGACGCGGCGACCGAGCCGGGCCGCGCACAAGCTGCTGTCGGCCCCGGCGTCGACGACGCGGGTCGTCACGCCCGGCTGCGCTGCCGCGGTGGCGACCGCGCCGTAGGCACGTAGGCGGCCCGCTGGAACCGGCCACGCACTGGCGGAGGTCGCGACACGGGCGCAGAATGACGCGAGAGAGGCGTTGCCGATCGAGAGAAGGGCCTCCTCATGGTGTGGTTCTGGGTGCTGCTGGTGCTCGCCCTGATCCTCCTGATCGTGCTCCTGTCGTTCTCGATCCGGGTGGTCACTCAGTACGAACAGGGGGTGCTGCTGCGGTTCGGCCGGCTCGTCGGGGTGCTCAAGCCCGGGGTACACCTCATCATCCCCTTCGTGGATGTCATGACCCGGGTGTCCTTGCGTATCGTGACGCTGCCCATCGAGTCGCAGGGCATCATCACTCGCGACAACGTGAGCGTCGGGGTCTCCGCCGTCGCGTACTACCGGGTCATCGACTCGGTGAAGTCCGTCGTGGAGATCGAGAATGTGCAGTCCGCCATCGAGCAGATCGCCCAGACCACCCTGCGCAAGGTCGTCGGCCAGCACGCCCTGGACGAGACGCTCGCCAACACCGAGGTGTTGAACGTGAATGTGCGCGAGATCCTGGATGCGCAGACGCTGGGCTGGGGCGTGGAGGTCACGCTCGTCGAGCTCAAGGACATCCTCCTGCCGGAGTCCATGAAACGGTCGATGGCCAAGCAGGCCGAGGCCGAGCGGGAGAAGCGGGCCAAGATCATCAACGCCGAGGGAGAACAGCTCGCCGCGGCCAAGCTCGGCGACGCGGCCGACACGATGATGAAGCATCCGATCGCCCTGCAACTGCGCAACCTGCAGACCCTGGTGGAGATCGGCGTCGACAAGAACACCATCGTGGTCTTCCCCGCCCCGCTGATGAGCACCATCAGCGAACTAGGCACCTTCCTCGCCCGGGAGACCCGGAACTCGGCCGTCTCCCCGGCGGACACCGACTGACCCGCACCGCCGGGCGCGCCGTGTCGTGCCCCGGCGAGCCACAGATCGCGGGAGGATGTCCCCATGGCCAATACTGAGCAGCAGCCCTGGGTGAAGCACTACCAACCGGGCGTGCCCGCCGAGATCGATCTGCCCACCACGTCACTCGTCGAAATGCTCGAGCACGCGGTGGCCGAGGCCGGCGACCTGCCCGCGCTGGAGTTCTTCGGGCGCCGCACCAGCTACACCGAACTCGGCGACCAGGTCGACCGGGCCGCAGAGGGCCTGCGCCTTCTGGGCGTGCGGGCCGGCGACCGGGTGGCACTGATCCTGCCCAACTGCCCGCAGCACGTCGTGGCGTTCTACGCGGTGCTGCGCCTGGGCGGCGTGGTCGTGGAGCACAACCCGCTGTACACCTCGCCGGAGCTGCGGCACCAGTTCGAGGACCACCAGGCCCGCATCGTGATCGCCTGGGACAAGGTCGCCCCTACCGTGCGTGCGTTCCCCGCCGACATCGAGATCGACCACGTCGTGTCGGTGAGCCTGCTGCAGGAATTCCCCACCCTGAAGCGCCTGGCCCTGTACCTGCCGGTGAAGAGCCTCCGCGAGTCCCGGGAAGCGCTCAGTGGCCCCGCCCCGGGCACGACGCCGTGGAAGGAGTTGCTCACGCACGGCGCCATCGATCCGGCGCATCCGCGACCTGGCCTGCACGACCTGGCGGCCATCCAGTACACCTCCGGCACCACGGGCAGGCCCAAGGGCGCCATGCTCACGCACTACAACCTGCACTGCAACGCGCTGCAGGGAGAGGCGTGGATGCACGGTGCCGAGTACCGCAAGGAGATCTTCTACGCGATCCTGCCGATGTTCCACTCCTTCGGCCTCACCCTCTACCTCACCTACGGCATCCACAAGCAGGCCCTGCTCGTACTGTTCCCCAAGTTCGAGCCCAAGCTCGTGCTCGACGCCATGAAGAAGTCGCCGGCCACGGTGTACTGCGCGGTGCCGCCGATCTACGAACGCACCGCGCTCGCCGCGAAGGAGCGGGGCGTCTCGCTGCGGTCCTGCCGGTTCTGCATCTCCGGCGCCATGAACCTGCCCGACCACGTGGTCGAGCTGTGGGAATCGGTGTCCGGCGGGCTCCTCGTCGAGGGCTTCGGCATGACCGAGGCGTCCCCGGTGGCGCTGGGCAACCCGTTCTACCCCACCCGCAAGCCCGGCACCGTCGGCATCCCGTTCCCGTCCACCCTGATGAAGGTCACCGACATCGACGACCCCACCGTCGAGGTGCCGCATGGACAACCCGGGGAGCTCCTGATCAAGGGACCGCAGGTGTTCCAGGGCTATTGGAACAACCCGGAAGAGACCGCCAAGACCCTGACCCCGGACGGGTGGCTGCGTTCGGGCGACATCGTGACCCAGGACGACGACGGCTTCGCCACCATCGTGGACCGAGCCAAGGACCTCATCATCACGGGCGGGTTCAATGTCTCACCCACCGAGGTGGAGACCGTGCTGCGGTTGCACGCGTCGGTGATGGATGCGGCCGTGTTCGGTAAGCCGCTCGAACGCGGCGGCGAACTCGTCGTGGCCGCGGTGGAGCTCGAGCCCGGCGCCACCCTGGATGAGAAGGCCCTGCAGGACCATTGCCGGGAGCACCTGGCCGCCTACAAGATTCCCCGCCGGATCGTGCAGATCACCGAGACCCCACGTTCGATGCTCGGCAAGGTTCTGCGTCGCAAGGTGCGCGAACAGGTGCTGCCCACTCTCTGACCAGCGGCGCCGCGCTCGGGTGCCCGGTCTGCTTCACCCGGAGCGGGTGACGCGGCCGGGCAGCTCCTGTTGAACACTGACACTTTGCGCCCCCTAGCGAAGTGGAGTGGATGATGACCGACACCGTCGACGAACTCGGACCCGTGGACTGGATCGTGGTGGAATTTCCGGGCAACAGCTTCAACGGTTCGATCGCCCCGGAGCTCACCTCGCTCGTCGATCGGGGTCTGATCAAGATCCTGGACCTGTTGATCCTCAAGAAAGACGCCGCCGGCGGACTGGAGATCGCGGAGCTCTCCGACGTCGAAGATGGTGAACTCGGCGAGCTGCGGGCATTCGAGACCGAATTGGCGACTCTGCTCAGCGAGGAAGACGTGATCGCGGCCGCGCAGGCCATCGAGCCGGGGAGCAGCGCCGCCCTCCTGGTCTGGGAGAACCTCTGGGCGGCTCCGTTCGGGTCGGTCGTGCGCCAGGCCGGCGGACAGCTCGTGGCGAGTGGGCGCATCCCGGTTCAGGCGCTCGCCGACGCCATCGAGGCCGACGAAACGCAGGAGGGCTGAGATGCCCATCGCAGCGCGGAGGGTAGGACGGCCGCGGGTCATCGGCGCACCCGTCGTGCGCACCGCCGCGACCGTGGGCACGGCGGCCGTCGTGGCGCACGGGGTACGTCGGCGCGGCGACCGCAGGGACGAACGGCGCCAACGCCGCTGAGACGGGCAGATCGGCGCGGGTGGGTCCCGCGCCGATCTCTCTAGCGGGTGGCGGCCACGAAGGCCGTGGCGAACGCCCAGCGTGGGCTGCTCACCCCCGAGCACATGTAGGCGGGAATGCCGCCGGTGCAGGGCTGATCGCGAGTCATCTCCCACCAGCCGAGGCCGGCCAGCGCGTTGGCGCGCACGAAGGCCCCAACCGACTTGGCGTCGGCCAGGCTGAACACCTCGCCGGCCACGTCGTTCTGCCCGAGCATCGGGGTGACCATCACGAGGGAGAGGCGTTGGGCCGTGGTGAGGCGTGCGAAGGCCGGAACGGTGCCGAGTTGGGCGGCCGTCGACGTCGCGGCGGAGATGGCGGCAGCGCCCATGTTCCGGGTGCCGTCGCCGTAGTCCATGGCCATCACGTTGACAGCGGACAGCGTGACGCCCGCCGTGGTGAACTCGGTGATCGTGCGCAGGCCGCTCTGCAGCAGTCCGGTGGGCATCACCGGCAGGGTCAGCGAGACCTGCAGCGGATGCCCGGCCGCGGCGCGCTGGGCTTGGAGAGCGGCCACCGCCGTGGCGCGTCGCTTGTTGGTGACGGAGTCCGACACGTCGGCGCCCTCGATGTCGAAGTCGATCCGGTCGAGGGAGAACCGGGTGACCACCTTCGTGTAGGCGGCAAGGAGGGTGCGTGGGGTGGTGCAGACCCGGGCGAGTTCGTCATTGATCGCGCCGCCGAAGGACGCCACGAACCGGCCGCCGCTGGATTGGAAGGCCGTGATCGTCGACAGTGAGTCCCCGGAGGACCCCACGGCATAGTCGGTGTACCCGGCCCAGGTCGGGCTGCACGAGGAGCCGCGGTCGGCCACGATAAAGGCTCCCGTCACCGCGCCGACGCCGGCCTTGGCCGCGAAGGCCGGCAGGTCGGCGGTGGGCCACAGGCCCAGGTCCACGTACGGAGCGACCAGCAAGCTGCCGTTCGGCGCGGGTGCCGCCGGCGTCGCGCTGGGTACGGGGGTGGGAGTGGCGGTGGCGGTGGGGCTGGCTGTCGGTGTGGGCGTCACGGTGGGCTTCGGCGTGGCCGTCGGGGTCGAGGTGGGCTTTGGTGTGGCCGTCGGAGTGGCAGTGGAGGTCGGCGTCGGCGTGGTGGTGCCCAGCGCTCCGTTGACGCTGCAGGGGATGACCGCCGCGCCCGCCGGCAGCCCGATCACGGTGCATCCTGAGGGAACCAGGGGCGCCGTGCCGACCTTGAGGGAGGTCAGGCCGAATGAGGTGGCCGCGCCGGACGCCAGCGCGGGAGCCCAGGACGGGCCCGTCACCGAGAACCCACCGGTCACCGGGGACGCGACGCCGTTCCACAGCGTGTTCACGGTGTGGCTGTAGCTGAAGGAGAGCTGCCACGGGCTGAGTGCGGTTCCCGAGGCGTTGCGTACGCCGACCTCGGACTGGAACCCGGTTGTCCAGACGTTGGTGTTCGTCCACGTCACCGCGACCGCCGCGGGTGCGGCGGCCAGGGCCGGAACCGCGGTTCCGGCGGCGAGTCCCAGAGTGAGGAGCATGGCGGAGCCGGCGGCAAGCGCGATCGGGCGAAGTCGGCGGAAGGGTGACTCGTTCACGGTGTGTCCTCTGCGTGCATGCGGTGGGCGGAGCGGTAGTCAGTACTATCGTCCGCCGAGAGGGCGCGGTCAGGCGGCACACACGGAAAGGGCGGCTCCCCGAAGGGAGCCGCCCAGTCTCAGTGTTCGGTGTCGAACGGTGAGAGCCTCAGAGGTTAGTCGCCGAGGAGTGCGTCCAGGGAGATGCCGCCCAGGGTGTCGTTGACCGTGGAGTCGACGGCGTCGTTGATCTCGGCGCCGAGGTCGCCTCCGGAGACGTCGCCACCGGTCACATCACCGAGGTCGGTGCCGTTGCCGGAGACGACCGGCGCGTCAACCGGCGCGTCAACCGGTGCGTCAACCGGTGCGTCGACCGAGGTGTCGTTACCCGAGGCGACGGGCGTGTCGTTGCCCGAAGCGATCGGTGCGTCGATGCCGTTGGCGACGTTGTTGCCCGAGGCCACATCAATGATGTCGCTGTTGAGTGAATCCTCAACGACCGGGCCGCTCACGAGGGGGCCGTTGACCAGGCCGCCGTTGGCCACTCCACCGTCGTTCACTGACGTGTCCGTGCCGGAGACATCTGTGCCCGAAACGTCGGCGCCGGAAACGACCGGTGCCAGGATGCCGGTTCCGGAGTTGCCCGTGATGGCATCGCGCAGGATGTCGTCGATGAGCTGGGTGCTCGTCGAGGACGACGAGCTGTCGGTCTGTGCGGTGGAGCTGACGTTCTCGATCTCCGCAGCCTGGGCGGGGGCGACGAGTCCGCCCACGATGAGGGCTGCTGCAGCTCCGGTTGCGCCGAAAATGCCGATTCGCTTGGTGATGTTCTTCACAATGAACTCCAATTCGTTAGTTCTGCTCCGGCCTCGGAGTAATCCGGGCCGCAGTGGTGGTCCGGAGCGAGGGCTGGTCCGGATTGGTCGTGCGGCCGGAGCGGGCCGGGAATCCGGCCGATCGACACTGTCGTGCGCACCCTCATCAGAGCCGTGATCGCTGTCGTGGCGGCGATCGGCGTCCTCGTCGAAGAAGCGAGAAAAGACCTCAGAAAACTTCTGCAGAATCGCACCCCATTGACGTCACGACAATCAGCGATATATCGTTGAGTATCGTGGAAATACCGCGAGAAGTCTTCGTCGAATGACGATGACGACGTGAAAGGACGATGCGAGCATGAAGCGCTTCCATTACACAGACAACCCAGGGTTCGGGCATTCGGAGTTCACGCCCGACATGCACAGGGCCCATCACGACTCGCCCCAGGAGCGCGGCAGGGGTTTCGGCCGCGGCTTCGGTCCCGGCGGGCCCGGCTTCGGTGGTTTCGGCCCCGGCTTCGGTCCCGGCGGCCCACGCGGATCCCGCCGGGCCAACCGCGGCGACGTGCGCTCCGCCATCCTCTCGCTCCTGGCCGACGGCCCATCGAACGGCTACGGTCTCATCCGTGCCATCGAGGAGAAGACCGGGGGAGCATGGCGCCCCAGCCCAGGCTCCATCTACCCGACCCTTCAGCAACTCGTCGACGAGGAACTCATTGCGCCGACCGGTGACGGCCGGCGGACCGAATACGAGCTCACCGAGGCCGGGCGTGCCTATCTCGCCGAGCACGCCGATGACCTGAAGAAGGCGTGGGAGGCCACGCCCGGGCAGTCCGATGCCGATGCCGCGTTCCACGAGAGTGTCGGCAAACTGTTCGGGGTCGTGCACCAGTTCCGAGCCTCGGCCACGGATGCCCAGCGCGCAGCAGCGACGGCCAAGCTGGATGAGGCGCGCCGAGCGCTCTACCTCATCCTCGCGGACTGATCGTCCGGGCGAGCCGGGCCGGTTTCCGGCCCGGCCGCCGGGGGGAGCGCGGCACGGCGCCACGTTGCTGCGCGCTTGTCCAGGGGACGAGAATGGCGGCATGTCCCAGGTCCTGCACCTTGTTCGTTCCGTGGTCGCGCCGCTGACCCGCACCCGGCTCTTTCGCCGGGCGGCGCCGGCCGCCTTGCCGCCGATTGAGAATCTTCTCGGCGCCGTCAGCGGTGGCCGGCTGCAACTGAGCGCTCTCCTCGTTCCCTCGCTGGTGCTGCACTCGACGGGCGCCAAGAGCGGGGCCGCGCGCACGACCCGGCTGATGTACACGCCGGACGGCCACGGCCGGGCGATCGTGGCCGGTACCAGCTTCGCGCAGGCCCGGCATCCGGCCTGGACCTACAACCTCATCCGCAATCCGCGGGCGGTCATCGACGTGCGTGGTCGCCGCCTCGCGGTGGTCGCCAGCCTGATCGATCCGGGTGGGCGCGAGCGGGCCTGGCGCCTGATCGAAAGGCAGTGGCCTGGGTATCGCGCCTACGAGCGCAGTTCAGGCCGGACGGTGCGGTTGTTTCTGCTCCGGCCCGTCGCCGAGTCGCCCCTGCCGGACGGTCGGGACCGCCTTCGTCACGAGTGACAAAACGGATTTTCGCAAGGGGGTAGCGGCAATCGCAAAAATGATTCCGAAAACTTTATGCATCCGAATTGAACGGCGGCGGCCGATATCCGGTGCGAACGCCCCGGTGAATACCGGTTTGACCAGGGATTGAGAAGACTTCCAGCCAGGCGGCGCTGACGCAAGAGGGTGCGTCACATTAGGAGGACCTTGCTGGCAAAAGGTGAGCATCCGTCCAGAAACGTCCTGCAAGGTAGTCACTTCGCCCGGGCGGGTCCCGCCCGAGAGCCGCCGGACCAGAATCGCTTCGGCGCCCCAGCATCCGCGATTCACCTTGTGAAAGTCATACGTAACCTTGAGATTCCCCTTCACCCGAAACCCAGCCTCCCGTCCTTCCGCTTCGGCGACGTCACCAGGTGCCACCTCCACCGACCTGCTCGGCCGGGGTGAGGCCCGTGCGGCCACGAGTCACCGGACCCGAGTGACGCGTCGCTCGGCCGCAGCCGTCGCTGTGCTCTCGATCGGTGCCATGGTCGGCACCGGCCTGGTGCTGGAGCCGGCCATGGCGGCCCAGAACGATCGTGTCGCCGAGACCGAGGCCCTCACCGCGGCCACCGGACGGCACTCCGAACAGCTCAGCGCGTACAGCAGCATCGTCGACGCCCACGCCGAGAAGGCTGCCGAAGGCACCCTCGCCGGCGCAAACGGAGTGATCTCGGCCGCTCAGGACAAGGCCGACGCCACCAAGCTCGTCACCAACGTCGCGATGCTCAGCAACTATCAGCAGCTGGCGCCCGAGCGCATCTACGACCTCGTCGACGCCACCAACGCCGAGGTCGGGCCGGTTCAGGCCGCGACGGCCGAGGCCGACCGCATCGCCGCAGAGCAGGCCGCCGCCGCTGCCGCCCAGGCCGCGGCAGAGCAGGCCGCCGCCCAGCAGGCTGCCGAGGCCAAGGCGGCCCAGGTCGCCCAGGCGGCCAAGGCGGCTCAGGCCGCTCAGGCTGCACCCCAGGCCAGCAGCGCCCCCGCGCCGTCGGCTCCCAGCAACCCGACAGGGGCCCAGGCCATCGCCCGCGACATGATGGCGTCCAAGTACGGCTGGGGTTCTGACCAGTTCTCCTGCCTGGTCAGCCTGTGGAACAAGGAATCCGGCTGGAACGTGAACGCCTACAACGCGTCCAGCGGTGCCACCGGCATTCCGCAGGCCCTGCCCGGCAGCAAGATGGCTTCGGCGGGCGCCGACTGGGCCACCAACGCCGCGACCCAGATCTCCTGGGGCCTGGGCTACATCTCAGGCAGCTACGGCACGCCGTGCGCCGCCTGGTCGAAGTCCCAGTCGGTGGGCTGGTACTAGCCGTAGCCCTGACTCGCTGGACCACCGGCCGGCCGGCCGCATCGGGAAACCGGTGCCGGCCGGCCGGTCGCTGTATCCGGCCGCTCCAGCCGGACCGACCACGCGGAAGATGGCGGGCGGGCGTACTCTCGGGGCATGAAACGTGCGCTTGCGTTCGCTCTCGTCGTCGGGCAGATTCTGTTGCTCGTCGGGCTGTTGGTCTTGCCGCACGGCACGTTGTGGCCCGTGAACGGCTTTGTCATCGCCACCTCGATCGCCCTCGTGGCGATCGGTGTGACGCTGGCCGTGCAGGGATCCGCCTCTCTCGGCCCGGCGATGACGGCCAGCCCGATACCGCGAGACAACGCTCCGCTGGCCACCACCGGGGTGTACGGGGTGGTGCGCAACCCGATCTATACCGGGCTCATGACTGCCGGGCTCGGGTTGACTGTGATCGGGTCGTCCGCACTGCACGTGGTGGTCTGGCTCGTGCTGATCGGTCTGTTCTCCGGAAAGGCCCGGTGGGAGGAGCGGATGCTCGCGACCGAGCACCCGGACTATTCCGAATACGCCGCCAGAGTCGGACGATTTCTGCCCGGGGTGGGCCGAATCCGGTAACCCGGAAGGATTCGGGCGGCAAAACCGTTACCCCCACCATGACGACACCGCTTTCCATTCTCGACCTTGCCCCCATCGCTCCCGGCCAGACCATCCGGGAGAGCTTCGCGGCCAGCGTCGCACTCGCCCAGACCGCCGAGAAGAACGGGTATGAGCGGGTCTGGTACGCCGAGCACCACAACATGCCCACGATCGCGTCCTCGGCGACGAGCGTGCTCATCGGGCATGTCGCCTCGCAGACGTCCACCATCCGCCTGGGCTCCGGCGGCGTGATGCTGCCCAACCACTCGCCGCTGACCATTGCCGAGCAGTACGGCACCCTCGCCGAGCTCTACCCCGATCGCATCGACCTGGGCCTGGGCCGCGCGCCCGGCAGCGACCAGACCACGGCCAGGGCCATGCGCCGCGACCCGCGCGCGTCCGACCAGTTTCCGCAGGACGTGATGGAGCTGGGCGCCTATCTCCGCGACGAATCGATCATCCCCGGCGTGCGCGCGGTGCCGGGAGCGGGAACCAACGTTCCCCTGTACATCCTCGGCTCGTCCCTCTTCGGCGCCGGTCTGGCCGCGGCGCTCGGCCTGCCCTACGCTTTCGCGTCGCACTTCGCCCCCGACTCGCTCTTCGAGGCCATCGCCACCTACCGCCGCGATTTCGCGCCGTCGGCGCAGCTGGCCGAGCCCTACCTGATGGTGGCCGCGAACGTGATCGCGGCCGACGACGCGGCGGATGCGACCGAGCAGTTCACGCTCATGCGCCGCTCCCGGGTGCGCAGCATGATCTCCCGCGGACCGGCGACGCCGGACTATTCCGATGAGCAGATCGACGCGTTCCTCACCACCACGGAGGGCCGTCGCCTCGCCGACATGATGCGCTACTCCGCCGTGGGCACCCCGGCCGACGTGAGGGCATTCCTCGACGACCTCACGGCATCCACCGGGGCCGACGAACTGATCCTGGCCCACGCCTCGCAGCAGATCGGTGACCGGCTGCGCTCCGTCGAGCTGACCGCGGGGGCCATGGCCGGCGCCCTGGCCTGAGGCGCGGCCGGCGGCGGGGTGTGTCCGGCACGGCAGAGTTAGTAGAGTGCAAGGCATGACCCCGGATGCCCTCGTCGAGTTCTGTCTGAGCCTGCCGCAGGCCACCGAGACGTTCCCGTTCGGCGAGGAGACCAGCGTCTTCAAGACCAGCGGCAACGGCAAGATCTTCGCTCTCAGCGCCCTCGACGGCGAGCCTTTCGCGGTGTCGCTCAAGTGCGACCCCGAGGAGGGACGGGCGCTCCGGGAGGAGTTCCCCACGCACATCACCCCCGGCTACCACCTGAACAAGAAGCACTGGATCACCATCGTGCTCGACGGCTTCGTGCCCGACGAACTCGTGGAGAACCTGCTGCGCGACAGTCACGCGCTGGTACGCCCGAAGGTGCCGCGGGCGCCTCGGGGGAGCGCCGGGTAGTCACCGCCGCCGGATCCGCCAGCGGCCGGGACGCCCGCCGCGCCAGTCCCAGGTCAGTTGATGGCGTCTGGCGAGCACGATCGCGATCGTGACGGCCGCTGTGGGCGGCACGAGGCCGGAGACCCGCATCCCGGGGCGACCGACCCCGCGGCGTATGCCGAACCGGCGTCGCTGCTCACCCTGCCGCTGGCCCACAGCGACCTCGCGGAGGCCGGCGAGCTGCTCTACTCGGGGATCAAGTTCGCGTGGCGGCCCGCCGACGCGTCGGTCGAGGGCCGGGTGGAAATGATCCGGCGAAGCGTCGGACTGCTCACGGCCGCTTCTGCCTAGGACGCGTCGAGCGCCTCACCGGTGGGGTCGATGGCATCCGCGTCGGCCAGCGGCATGCCGCCCAACGGCACACCTGCCCAGGACAGCAGCGTCCAGCCCTCGTCCGGGGACCCGGACAGCTCGACCACTCCGGTGTTGTCCAGGTCGTGCAGCCCGGCGAACATCGGTGGCACGTTGGTGGCCCGTGCGGCGGCCCACACCCGGATCGCCGCACCGTGGCTGAACACCGCTGCCGTGTGGCCGCTGGCGGCGGCCACGGCGATGTCGGCGTCGAACCGGGAGAAGAAGGCATGGCCGTCCGTGCCGCCGGGCATGCCCACATCGAGGTTGCCGGCACCCCAGGCGAACACGGTCTCCATATAGGTGCGGATGGAAGCGTGGTCGCTGCGCCGCTCGAGGGTGCCGGCCTCGATCTCGTGCAGGCCATCGGCCACCTGGATGTCGAGGCCACGGTCGACGGCGAGGGGCCGGGCCGTGAGCTGCGTGCGGTGCAGGGTCGACGCGAAGATGGCGTCGATCGAATCGAACCTCAGGGCGTCGGGGATGACCGCGGCCTGACGCTCGCCGAGCTCGGTGAGTCCCGGGCCCGGGTGGGCGGTATCGAGCTGCCCGAGCACATTGGCGGGAGTCTGGCCGTGACGGATGAGGAGAAGTCGCATGGTCCATCCAGCATAGGCACGGTGTCACCGGAGGAACAGTCGGGAGACCCGAGCGTCTGCCGAGCGCCCTCCTGGCTGTAGATGGCCCGTTCCCGTTGGGCCGCACTGCCGCCGAGCCCACGTCGACTTGCAGATACCCCACGGGGTATAGCAAAATGGGGTCATGACTCAGAATCGGTACATCATCGTCGGGGGCGTCGCCGGGGGCATGTCCGCCGCGACCCGCCTGCGCCGTCTCGACGAGAACGCCCGGATCACGGTGTTCGAGCGGGGCGGGCACGTGTCGTTCGCCAACTGCGGGCTGCCGTATTACCTCGGCGGTGTCATCGAGGAGCGCTCCAGCCTGCTGCTGCAGACGCCGGCCTCGCTGGCTGGCCGCTTCGCCCTCGACGTTCGCGTGCGCACCGAGGTGATCGGCATCGACAGCGCGGCCAAGACGGTGCGGGTGCGTGACCTCGGCACGGGGGAGGAGTCGACCGAACCGTACGACGCCCTGGTGCTCTCGCCCGGCGCGTCACCCGTGCGCCCGCCCCTGCCCGGCGGCGACCGGATGCTCAGCCTCCGTGACATCGACGACGTCGACGCGGCCATGTCCGCCCTTGCCGTCGCGCCGCGCAGCGCCCTCGTCATCGGCGCCGGCTTCATCGGCCTCGAGATGGTGGAAAACCTGGTGCACCGCGGTCTGGACGTCACCCTGGTGGAACTGGGCGACCAGGTGCTCCCGCCGCTCGACCCCGAGATGGCCGGCCCGGTCGCCGACCGCCTCCGGGCCGCGGGGGTGAGCGTGCGACTGGGCACCCAGGTGACCGAGCTCGACGCGGACTCGGCCACCCTCAGTGACGGCAGTGTCGTTGCGGCGGACTTCGTGCTCGCCGCCATCGGGGTTCGCCCCGACACGGCTCTGGCGACGGCCGCCGGCCTCACGATCGGGCAGCGCGGCGGCATCCAGGTGGATGACCAGCTGCGCACCAGCGCCCCCGGCATCTACGCCATCGGCGACGCCGTGGAGAAGACCGACGCGATCTCCGGCGAACAACGCCTGGTCGCGCTCGCCGGCCTGGCCAACCGGCACGGACGCCTGGTCGCCGATGCCATCACCGGCAAGACCATCCGGGTGCGCCCAGCCCTCGGTACGGCCGTGGTGGGCATGATGGGCCTCGCCATCGCCGCCACCGGCTGGAACGAGAAGTTGCTGCGCGCTCGGGGCCGCGCCATCCGGGTGTTCCACACACATCCCGCCTCGCACACCGGCTACTACCCGGGCGCAGAGCCGATGGCGCTCAAGCTCGTCGTCGACGCCGAGACCGACGCCATCCTCGGCGCCCAGGGTGTGGGCGGGAACGGCGTGGACAAGCGCATCGACGTGATCGCTACGGCCATGGCCGGCGGTATCACGGCGTCCGAACTCGCCGATCTCGAACTGGCCTACGCGCCGCAGTTCTCCTCGGCCAAGGACCCGGTGAACATGCTCGGCTACGTGGCCCTGAACGCCGCGGAGGGCCTCACCCCGTCGGTGCAGTGGCACGAACTCGAGGCCGCTCGCGACGCCGGAGCCACCCTGATCGACGTGCGCACCGCGGGGGAGTATGCCGAGGCGGCGATCCCCGGCTCGGTGAACATTCCGCTCGACGACCTCCGTGCCCGTCGGGCCGAACTGCCCGAGGGCCGCCTGATCGTGCACTGCAAGGTGGGCCAGCGCGGCCACACCGCCGTGCGGCTGCTCGCCCAACTGGGCCGCGACGCCGTGAACCTCGACGGCGGATACCTCACCTGGGCCGCGGGCACGGGTGCCGCGCGCACCGACCCCGAACGCGCCGCCGCGGCCCTGCTGCCCGCCTGAGCCGCGGCCCGGCCCGCCCGCTCGCCGTCGCCCTCAGGTGAGGTCGCGGAGGCGGGCCGAGAGCCCACCGGCCGCTGCACCCTTCCTCTCGGAGGTGATGGCGATCACGAGCATGACCGCGCCGATGGTGGCCAGGGTGATCCACCACAGCAGCGGGTTGATCGTCTGTCCGATCTGCACGGTGAACACCACGATCACCTCGATGGGCAGCACGGCCAGGCTGATCAGGAACGGCGCGGCGAGGCGTCGGGTCGAGCCGATCAGGATCGCTGTGAGGGCGAGGGACATCACCAGGATGGCTCGCCAGGTCTGCGGGTCGGTGCCGGTGGCCAGCACCGACGGCAGGAACGTGACGATGATGCCGGGCGCCAACAGCCGCCACGAGCCGGTGAAACCTCTCGGCCATGATCCGAGGGTCGCGGAGGCGACCCGGGCACCCGAGCGGATCCCGATGATGCCGGCGCCGAGCAGCGCCAGTCCGAGCGGCAGCGAGAAGGCCTCGACGCGCAGCTCCCGTTCGCTCCAACCCGCCACGGCCGCGCACCAGGCGAGCAGGAACAGGAACCAGACCGGAGGCAGGGACGTCGCTGTGCGGCGGGCCCGCGCCGCGACAACGAGCATGAAGCCGAGCAGGGCGACCATGAGCAGCGTCAGGGTGCCGATCGAGAAGGCGTCAGAGCGGATGGCCGTGATCGGTCCGGCCACCAGGAACGCCGTGGCCGCGGCGAATCGCCACCGCGACGGTGCGGTGACGCGGGATGCAGCGTCGCCAGGCACCGCCCCCGTGGACGACGTGTCACCGCCGGGGAGTGCTCCGGCCAATGCCGCGAGCAGCGTGGCGGCCGCGCTGACGGCCAGCACGGGCAGCATGACGCCGGTCGTCCGGCTGCCGGCCAGAAGATCCAGGCCGAGGCCCCAGCGCATGGCCTGGGCGGCACCTGCCGCCGCCGCCAGGGTGGCCACCACGGCCACGGAGCCGAGCAGGCTGCGAAGGCCGGCCGCAGCCGTGACAGCACCCGGCGCTCTCGCGGCGGCCCTGGCGATGGCGGCTCCGATCAGCACGAGCAGCAACGCGGCGGCGAGGAGTCCGTAGGCCCGCCACGGAACGACCAGCGCGAACTGCGCCACTCCGAACCGCACGGAATCGAGCCGCACGGCCCCGAACCCGGCGGATCCGTTGGTGACGAGCACCGCCAGGCTGGGCACCACGGCGAGCGCGAGACCGGTGGCAGCGAGCGTCTGACCCGGCCGGCCCCTGGCGACCAGGATCGCGCCGACGACGACCATAGCGAGGGCCGGCGGCAGCACGTAGGGTTCGATCACCTCGATGCCGCGGATGGCCCAGACGCACCAGAGAGCGCCGGTCCAGCTTGCGCCGGCCGCCCACCAGGCCAGCCGGCGTCCGGTCCGGAGCGCGTTGACGGCAGCCCCCACGCCGAGGACCACGAGGACCAGAACCGTGGTCGATAGTCCGGCTGCGGTGCGAACCAGAGCGAGAAGCACCGCCAGCACGCCCGTCACCGCGGCGGATGCCTCGATCCAGCGACGGCAGACATCCGCTTCGAGAGCGGCCAGACCGTGGTTCTCCAGAGCCTGGGCGATCGGACCTGTGGAGGCGAACGTGCCCGCCACGAGGAGCGCGATGAGCGGCAAGACCACCGGCGACCCACTTGTGGCCAGCAACTGAGCGCCGAGGCAGACCACCACCACCGCGAGCGAGGGCACCAGCATGGCCGCCGCGAACGAGCGCAGGACCACGGTCATGCCCGGCCGACGCACGGTCATCAGGGTCAGGGCGAGAGCAAAGGCCACACCGGTGGACAGCGCCGTCCAACCGCTGCGCACCAGGAGCACTGCGACGACACCGGCGACAAACGGCACCGCGCTCACCAGGAGAACGGCGTACCAGCTGCGCGGGGTGAGCCAAGCGGTGAGTGTGGCCGCGAGTGCGCAGAGCAGGCCGAGCGTGGTGGTGAGGCAGAGCACGGCGATGGCGTCGACCCCCACGATCGTCAGGGCGGTGCCCACGACGACCAGCGCGTACCCGTAACCGACCGCCAGGTACAGCGGGCGCCACCGTGCCGGCACGGTACGGGCGAGCGCGGCGAGGGCGAGCACCGCGGCCGCGCCCACCCAGACGGTGGTCGACTGCTGCAACCATCCGGTGATCGCCGCCAGCACGAGCAGGAGGTGTGCTCCGGTGCCCACCGCTCGCGTCACGGCCGGGTGTGCAGAGGCAAGCGCGGGAACGAACAACAGACCAGCGACGAGCGACGCGGTGAGGACCAGTCCCACCACGGCCTGACCGGTGACGGACAAGCCGGCCCATCCGGTGATGGTGAGGAGTGTGAAGACACCTAGCCACACCGCGAGGTGGTTCGGTGCCGACAGTCCGGACGACACCGGCGGCTCGGCGGCGTCGAAATCTCTGGTTCCGAGTGGTGTCGGTGGAACCGTTCCGCGGCTCACCAGTGCGACGGCCCAGGCCGTGCCCGCGAGGGCGGCCAACGCCACGATCGAGGCCAGGCCGATGTTCTGGGCGATCAGCGCGGCGCCGCCACCCGCGTCGGACGAGGTGCCGCCCGGATAGCCGCCCGAGCCGGATCCGGCCCAGCGCAGGGGAGCGGACAGCGCTCCGCAGAGTTGCACGATCGCGGTCACCAGAGCCGGGGTTGCGGCAAGGACCAGCACCGTGACGGCGCCGGCGCCCACGGCGGTGCGGCTGGCGGCCGGGCTCGAAGGCAGCGCGGCCAGCCCCACCACGGCGATCCCGCCCGCCACCGGCATCAGTGCCAGGTACCAGGCCGAATCTGCGAACGACACGGCCAGGGGAAGGATGGCCACCGCGGCCACTGCGAACGCGCCCGCGACGAAGCTCCACTGGCGCGGCAGGCCGTTGCGGCTGCCGAGAGCTGCCACCACGGCCAACACGGCCAGGATGCCTGCGTACCCGACGATGTCGGCGGTGGTCGAGCTGATCAGATGCAGGAGCAGTTGCAGCACGGCGGCGAGCACGGCGGCAGCCTGCAGAGCGGTGGCCGTGTACCGCTCCACCCCCAGGGTGGAGCCCAGCCCCGGGGACAGGCGCGAGAGCACGGGGTGCAGAACAAGCGCGACAACGGCCACACCCAGGCAGCCGAGGATGGCGCCCCAGGCGGTACCCCCGCTGCCGAGGAGCCCTGGCGAGAGGGCCAGACCCACCACAGCGGCCCACAACCAGACCCGCACACCGGAGCGGGCGCCCAGCCCGAACAGCACTGCAGAGCCAACCAGGGTGCCGAGAGCGGCATAGGACCAGCCGCTCACGCCGGACGGCGCCAGCTGAGTGAACGCCCACACGTCCAGACCGACGAAGACCACCCCCAGGGCGGCCACCGACTCGGCCGAGAAGCGCAGACCGCGTGCGGCGAACAACCAGGCCCCGCCGAGGAAGACCACCGTGACCGCTCCGGTGATGCTTGTGCGCACGGCGAAGCTCGTGAGGTCGGGATTGAGGAACGTGAACACCAGGGCGGCCACGGCGAGCAGCGCGGCGCCGGCGAAGGCGAGCACCGACTGCACGCTGATCTGGGCGCCCGCCTCCGGTGGGGCCGGGGCCACCGCTGCCGAAACGCCCGCTGGTCCGCCCGCGGCAGCTCCCGCGGTTCGCTTCTGCTGCGCGGACTCGTGCGGGTGGAAAGCGACCACCGTGGATGCGCCCGCCGGCGTCATGGCCGCCGGTGCCCTTCCCGCCGAAAGTGCGCCCACCGGTGCGGTGCCCGTCGGGGCCGCCCCGGCCGCGACATGGTCCGCCGGCCACATCGTCGGTATCCGCTCGATCAGGCGGTCCCTCCCACGCAGGGCCTTGACCACCCGTCCGGCCGACGAGGCCAGCTCGCCACCGAGTCCGCCGGACAGATCGGCCCCGCACCCCGGGCACCATTCCTCGGTCAAGCGCACATCACATCGGGGACAGATCCGCTGGTCCTGCAGGTACCGGATGGCAGCATCGTTCCAGATTTTCCCCATGGCCGCAGTCTAGGTGGCCCTCCTCCTCCCGCGAGCTGTGCCATAAGCCCCAGAAATCCGAGGTTTTCGGGGCTCAGGTCACGGCACCGTAAAATGAGAATGTGACGGATGCGACGAGGCACGGCCGTGCGCCGATCTCGCGCATCGTCGACGAGGGATTGCTCATCGCGCTGTCTGCCGTGCGGATGGCGGTGAAGAACGACATCATCGTGGCCGGAATCGCCGAGCACGCCGACTACGACCTGGACAGGTTCGCCGACACCACCCGCCGGGAACTCCTCGCACTCGCCCGGGAGAACCTGGATTCCGCCGAACGGGTGCGTCGCCAGCGCAAACAGCTCACCTCGATGACCTGGCGGGTCGACCTCAGCCAGGACCAGCTCACCGACATCCGCCAGCTCAAGCTGCGCCGCCGGGTGCATAAGCGATTGGCGGTGGCCCTCACCGCCGTGGCCGACGACGAGGAGCACGTGTCACGGATCGTGAGTGACGCGCAGAACCTGGCCAGCGACGAGATCCAGGACGCCATGCACACCCGGCTGATGCGCCTCTCGATCGATCCGCGCGACCCGGACTACCAGCGGCACCGCGCCGAACGCACCGAAATGTTCCTGCTCGTCGACCTCGCGCTGCTGAAGCTCCGAGCCGACGAAGCCGCGGGAAACGGGCCCAGCGACTACTAGAGGTCCGAGTCCCCGCCGGGCCGACCCGCCCGGCCGTCTGCACAGGCTGACGCCGGCCGCCCGGACCGCGGCGTTCGGGCGACTACGGTTGAGGAGGCCCTGAGCGGGTCGTCGAGAAAGGAACGTGCGCGAGTGAGTGACATTGCGGGTGAATTGGCGCGGGTACGCGAAGCCTTCGACCGGCCCACCCTGCGCCTGCTCGACCGCAAATGGGCGCCGTTCGTGCTCGCCGTGTTCAAGGCCTCGTTCAGCCGCGACCGCCGCAGCGTGCAAGCCGACCGCCTGCACACCCAGGTGGACGCCTACCTGGCCGACCTCCGCTCCATCGGCAGCGAGGTGCCGGGCAAGAACGGCCGAGCGCTCTGCGTGCAGTGGATGAACGACCAGTGGCTCTACCGGGAGACCGGGGAGGACGACGAGGAGCAGTACTCGCTCACGTCGCACGCCCTCGAGGCTCTGCTCCTGGTCGACGGGCTCTCCCGCGACCGGGCGCTGATCAGCGAATCCCGCCTCACCACCATCGTCGACACCGTGCGCCACCGCGCCACCCAGGCCAACCCCGACCGCGACGAACGCATCCGCCGGCTCGACCTGGAGATCGCGGAGAAGGCCGCCGAACGGGACCGCTTAGCCGCCGGCGGCGAGATAGCCGCGGCCTCGAACGATCAGATGCACGAGGGCTACGCCAACCTCATCGACCTGATCACCCAGCTGCCCAGCGACTTCAAGCGTGTCGAGGAATCCGTCGCCGGCATGCACCGGCAGATCGTCAACGACTTCCGCGCTGAGGAACGCCCGATCAGCGAGGTCCTCGACGAGTACCTGTCCAAGACGGATGCGCTGATGTCGTCGACCGCTGAGGGACGCGCCTTCGAAGGCGCCTTCGTGCTGCTGCGCAACGATGCCCTGCTGTCCGAACTCAAGAACGACCTCGAGTCGATCCTGCTGCACCCGTTCGCGCTCGAACTGAGCGCCGCGGACCGGCGCAGCTTCATGGGCACAGTGAGCCTCATCCGCAAGGGCGTCGACGATGTGCTCACCCAACGGAACGGCCTGACCACGACGCTGCGCGAGCACATCGTGAACCACGACGTGGTCAAGGACCGCGAACTCGAGCGCCTGCTGCGCGAGATCAACAAGGAACTCGCCGTGTGGATGCACACCGCCGGCCCGCGGTCGACGGTGACCGCCGAACTCATGCCGGGCACCCTCGAACTCGAGCACCTGCGCGAACGCTTCTACGACCCCGGCGCGCACAAGGCGCCGCCGCCCCTCGAGGACGTGTCGGCGTTCGCCCCCGAACCGCCGAGCCTCGACGCCATGCGTACCCAGGGTGGCCCGCTGCTCGAGGAACTGCGGGACGCCATGGTGACCGCGTTCACCGAGCGGGGTGCCGCGTCCGTGGGCGACGCCTTCAACAGCCTGGAGCCGGCCATGCGCCGCCCGGTCGAGATCCTGGGGCTGATGCAGATCGCCACCCAGGTCGACGCCGTGCGGCACACGGATGGCGCGGACGCCCCGACCGAGGACTTCGACACCGTGCGGCCCGACGGCACCCGGCGCACCTTCCGGGTGCCCCGCATCACGCTCACCGACGACGACACCGCGGCCCTGGCCGCCCTGAACTATGGACCTGATCATGACTGACGACGTGACCGACCTGGCCGACCTGGCCGACCTCAGCGACCCGAGCGACGTGACCGACCCGGACGGCGACAGCACCGGCCAGCCCGCGGCCGACGACGACGGCTCCGAGAGCTTCTCGCTGTTCGAGGGCGACGAGGGCGGCCTCACGGTGGAGCAGCGCCGCACTCTCGTGCTGCTGCTCAAGCACCGCTACATCTCCGCCGCGCTGCAGCCCGCCGAATGGCGCACCCTGCTCGCCTCCCAGTCCCTCCTCAAGTCGCGGCTGAACGACCTGTTCCTCGATCTGCACGTGGACCTGCACTACGAGGTGGCCTTCAAGCGCCAGGCCGTGGGGGAGGGCGGCGACAGGTTCCCGACCCTGCTGCACGACGTGGCGTACACGCGCGAGGAGACCATCCTCTTGGTGCTGCTTCGCCAGCGTTTCCGCAGCGAACGCGCCAGCGGCGTCGACATCGTCATCGTCGACCGGGAGAACCTGGTCGACAACGTGGCGCACTTCCGGCCCGAGCACGCCACGGACCGGTTCGGCGATGCCCGGCGGGCCGCCGCGGCCGTGGACAGCCTGGCCAAGGCCCGGGTGCTGCTGAAGACCAGCGACCCCGACCGCTTCCGCATCTCGGCCGTGATCGAGGTGCTGCTGCCCATCGAACGGCTCGGCGAACTGTGGGAATGGCTGGTCGAGCAGAACGGCCGGGAACTGCCCGCCGCCGGCACCGCTCACGCCGACGAGCTCGACACGGACACCGTCGAGTCCGTCGAACCTGCCGAACCTGCCGAACCTGCCGAACCCTCCGCTGCCGACCCCGACCTGGAGGCCGTCTCATGACCGATTCCCCGCTGTTCCACATGGACGGCGCCACCGAGGGAACCACCCAGTGGCGTGCAGAGTCCTTCCAGATGGTCAACTGGGGCGGCTTCCAGGGCCACCACTCCGTCGACTTCGCCACATCGGCCACCCTGGTCTCCGGCGCGTCCGGAACCGGTAAGTCCAGTCTGCTCGACGCCTACCTGGCCTTGATGATGCCCTCGGACACCCCGTTCAACGGCGCCTCCAACGACGCCGGATCCGGCCGGGCCCGCAGCGTCGACCAGCGTAACCTGATGACCTACCTGCGCGGCAAGACCGACTCCACTCGGGAGGCCGACACCGGAGCGATGCACGACCAGGTGCTCCGAGGCGCCGACGAAGCCACCTGGGGCGCCGTCGCGATGACCTTCATCGACGACAACAAGCGCCGCTTCACCGTACTGCGGGCGTACTTCGTGCCGCGCGGAGCCACGAAGTTCGCCGACGTCACCATGAAGATGGCCACCCGCGACGGCCGGCTCGACCTGCGCGACCTCGCCGACGTGACCGAGGCCCGCTTCGACAAGCGCGCCCTGAAGAACCGGTTCAGCGACCTCGACGTGTTCGACACCTACGCCGCGTTCTCCCAGACCCTCTACACCCGGCTCGGCATCGGCGCCAACGGCGAGGGCGGTAAGGCGCTGCGCCTGCTCGCCCGCATCCAGGCCGGCCAACAGGTGAAGACCGTCGACGGTCTCTACAAGTCGATGGTGCTCGAAGAGCCCGCCACCTACGCGGCGGCCGACAAGGCGGTCGACCACTTCGAAGACCTCGAGCGCTCCTACGGCGCCATGGTCACCGAGGCGCAGAAGGCCAAGGTGCTCGAGCGCCTGCCCGAACTGCACCGGGACTACGAGTCCGCCACCGAGAAGGCCGACCTGATCGACCGGTTCGGGGTGCACCGCGAGGGCGACACCCCCTTCGTGCTCTGGCAGCTGCTCACCGAGCACGGCCTGCTCGACGCGGCCGCCGACACCAACCGCGCCCGCCGGCGTGAGAACCAGGCCGCCTTCAGCGCCGCCCGGGATGCCGAGACCGAGCTGAAGGGCCGGGTCGCCGACCTGCAGCACCAGCAGCGCGACAACGGCGGCGACGTCCTCGCCGGCCTGCAGAACGAACTCGACGTGCTCACCGCCCGCCGCGACGACGTGGCCGCTGAACGGGCCCGGTTCGACGACCGGATCAGCCTGGTCGACACGACCATCGATTCGGCCGACGACTTCGCCGCCGCCCAGCTGCGCGCCGAGGAGTTCGTGGCCGGCTTCGCCGCCACCGAGCAGGAGCTCGACCTCGAACGGGTGGGCCTGCAGCGCACCGCCTACCCGATCGAGGAGAAGATCCGCACCCTCAAGCAGGAGCACGGCTTCCTCACCGGCCGAGCCAGCCTGGTGCCGCAGCACCTGCACAACGCCCGCCTGATGATCGCCGAGGCCGCGGGCATCCCCGCCGACGAACTGCCCTTCGTGGCCGAGCTCATCGACATCGCGCCGGGGGAGGACGCCTGGCGCCAGGCCGCCGAGGTCACCCTCTCGTCTGTCGTGCGGGTGCTGCTCGTCGACGAGACCCGCCTGCGCGCGCTCGGCGAGGCCATCGACCCGCTGCATATCCCGGTGCGCATCCACTTCGAGGGTGTCGCCCTGCACCCGCACCAGGAGGTGCGACCCGACCCGCGGTACGTTTCCGGCAAGCTCGTCTTCAAGGACTCGCCGTTCAGCCGCTGGGTGCAGGACCGCGTGCAGGCTCCCGCCATCGACGCGCTCTGCGTGGCCGGACCGGCCGAGCTGGCCGGGGACGGTTCCCGGGTCACCCAGAGCGGGCAGATCCGCAATGGCAAGCGCGGCGCGCACGGCTGGAACAAGGACCAGCGCTCCATCATCGGCTTCTCCAGCGGGGTGCGCCTGGCTGAGATCACCGACGAGCTGGCCGCCCTCAAGGCGCGGGCCGACGACCTGGCCCAGCAGGCCTCCGCCATGGCGGGCCGCATCATGGCGCTCCGCCGGCTGAAGGATGCCCACCAGCACCTGATCGACACCGCCTGGGCGGCCGTCGACGTGGCCGGGGCCCAGGCCCGGATCGGCGCAAAGGAAGCCGAGCGGGAACGCCTGCTCGCGGGTAGCGATGTCCTGCGCGGGTTGCAGGATGAGGAGGCGCGCCTGTCGAGCGAGCTGGAGGACGCCCAGAAGCGCAAGCACGAGACCGAGCGGCAAGCCGCCGAGCTCGGCGACGAGCACGCCGCGATCGTGGACCGCCAGGACATCGTCAACGTGCGGCTGGAGCGCATCCAGGCCGACGAGACCGTCACCCTGACCGACGAGCACTCCGCCCACCTCGACGCGCAGTTCGCGTTCGGCGCCGACAGCGCCGATCTCGCCGGCTTCGCCGGCGGGGTGAAGCGGCTGCGCGAGCGCCTCATCGAGCAGTCGAGCCAGGACCGCGAGACCGCCCGCAACGCCAGGGACACCCTGATCGGGATCTTCGAGACCTTTCAGAGCCGCTGGCCAGACCCGAACATCGGCGTGGGGATGGAATCGTACTCCAGCTACAACGACATCCTGGATGCCGTGTACACGCTGGGCCTCTACGAGCGCCGGCAGGAATGGAAGCGTCGCCTCTCCGCCTGGAGCGGCCAGGACCTGGTGCCCCTCGTCGGCGCGTTCACCACGTCGATCGAGGAGATCGAGGACCGACTGCGGCCCATCAACGAGATCCTCACCACCCTCCCGTTCGGGGCAGGCCGGGACCGGCTGCAGATCTCGCTGCGCCGTCTGCACCGCGACGACGCCACGGCGTTCCGCAAGGAACTCAAGCTGCTCTCGTCCGGGTCCACCGAGGAATTCACCGACGAACAGACCGAGAGCCGGTTCACCCGGCTGCAGGCCTTCATGAACCTGATCCGCCGGCCGGACGACCTGGACGGCGTGGCTGGCGCGCGCGCGGGCGGCCGGACGGCGATGAAGGGCGAGTCCGACCGTGACCTGCTGTTGGACGTGCGCCGGCACGTGGAGATCACCGCGGTGCGCACCACGCCGGACGGCGTCGAAGTGAGCACGTACTCGTCGCTCGGCGGCAAGAGCGGTGGCGAATCGCAGGAACTGGTGGCCTTCGTGGTCGGCGCCGCCCTGCGGTTCCAGCTCGGCGACGAGAGCCGCACCCGGCCGAGGTTCGCGCCCGTGTTCCTCGACGAGGGGTTCGTGAAGTCCGACTCCGAGTTCGCCGGCCGCGCCGTCGCGGCGTGGAAGGGGCTCGGGTTCCAACTGATCGTGGGGTCTCCGCTCGACAAGGTCACCGCGCTCGAACCGTACATGGACCTGGTGCTCTCGATGACGAAGAACAGCGCCACTGGCTTCTCCTACATCACCCCGCTGATGTCGCCAGAGTCGGTGTCGCCCGAGCCGGCCCAGGCCCAGACGCGGGAGGCGGAACCGGCGCTCGGCTGACGCGCCGCTCTGGCCGGGCGGGGAAATCCGGCTTACGCTGGCCCGATGGTGTCCGTGCACGATCTGCGACTGCCCGACGGGCGGGTGCTCAGGGTGCACGACAGCGCCGAGAGCCCCGGCGGCGATGTCGCCCGGCCCCGCCTCACGGTGGTGTGGCTGCACGGGTCGCCGCAGACCGGCGCGCTGCTCGCTCCGCTGCTGAGGGCGGCGGCCCAGCGAGGCATCCGTCTGATCTCCTACGGCCGGCCCAGCTACGGCGGCTCGTCGCCCCGGCCCGGCCGCTCGGTCGCCTCCGCGGCGACGGATGTGGCGGCCATCGCCGATGCCCTCGGCCTCGACCGGTTCGCGGTGATGGGCGCCTCGGGCGGCGGCCCGCACGCCCTGGCCTGCGCGGCGCTGCTGCCCGACCGGGTGATCGCCGCCGCGTGCCTGGCCTCCCTCGCGCCTATCGACGCCGAGGACCTGGATTTCTTCGCCGGGATGGCGTCCGACGGTGCGCTGCGGTCGGCGCTGGCGGGCCGCGCCGCCCGTGAACACTACGAGGCCACCGCCGAGTTCGACCCGGCCAGCTTCGTGGAACGCGACTACGCCACTCTGGCCGGGGACTGGGCCTCGTTGGGCGACGATGTGGGGGAGGCGTCGGCGGCAGGCCCGGACGGCCTCATCGACGACGACCTGGCGTTCGTGATGCCCTGGGGCTTCGACCCTGCCGCCGTGATGGTGCCCGTGCTGATCGTGCAGGGCGGCCGTGACCGGGTGGTGCCGCCCGCCCACGGAGCGTGGCTGGCCCGCACCTGCACCCGGGCCGAATTCTGGGAGTACCCGGACGACGGCCACATCTCGATCCTCGACGAGTGCCCGGCGGTTCTGGACTGGCTGCTGGCCCACTCGTGACTCCCGGGGTGCCAGGATGAGACCACTATGGATATGCGACTGGAATTGGTGCCGTTGCCGGCGAGTGACGTTGACCGCAGCCTGACGTTCTACGTCGACCAGGTGGGGTTCCACCTCGATCACGATGTGTCACCCGGCAACGGGATGCGCGTGGTGCAGCTCACGCCGCCGGGATCGGCCTGCTCCATCGTGATCGGGGTGGGCATCAGCGCTCCCGATGCCGCCCCGGTGCAGAACCTGCACCTGGTCGTCGACGACCTCGACGCCGTTCGCGCGACCCTGCTGGGAAACGGTGTGGACGTCTCGACGGTCACCGATATGGGCGGTGTCCGCTACGCATACTTCAGCGACCCGCACGGCAACAGCTGGGCACTGCAGCAGATCTCGGCCACGACGTTCTGATCCAGAGAGTAAAAAAAGTTTGACACGGTGTCTGCTTCGGCATACATTGTGGATGTCAACAATTCTTTACTCTCAGACGGGCGGCACACGTGGCACACGAAGAGAAACGCGCCTGGATCATGGCTGGTGTCACGATCCTGGCGTACGGCATCTACCTGGGTCTGCTGCTCGGGGGCACCCGGACGGGACCCCTCACCGAGGTGCCGTACGCCGCACTCATGCTCTGGAGCATCGGCGGCGCCATTCTGGGCACCATCGTGCTCACCATCGGCGCGGGCCTGATCTCGCCCCGCGAGGCGACCGTGACGGACCAGCGTGACACCGAGATCCACCGGACCGGACAGTACATCGGGCAGTCCTTCGTGATCCTCGGCGCCGTGCTAGCCCTGCTGTTCGCCCTGGCCGAGCTCGATCCGTTCTGGATCGCCAACGTGATCTACCTGGGCTTCGTACTCTCGGCGGTCCTGGCCTCGGTGACCCGGATCGTCGCATACCGCCGCGGGTTCCAGAAATGGTGAAGGCAACCAGTATCACCAACTGCATCCGCGGGCTGCGATTCGAGCACGGCGAGATGACCCAGGCCGACCTGGCCCGGCAGGTCGGCGTGACCCGGCAGACCATCATCGCCATCGAGCAGGGCCGGTATTCGCCCTCGCTCGAGGTGGCGTTCCAGATCGCACGGGTGTTCAATCGACCACTCGACGAGGTATTCCAGTACCCCGCCGGCCCGGCCCGGCCGAGCGCGACAACCGGCCCCACTCCGCCAGCCAGCCCCGCACCGCCAACACCCGGAGGACGCTCATGAGAGCCATCGTGCAGGATCGTTACGGCTCGGCCGACGTGCTCCACCCCGCCCAGATCGACCGGCCCTCGCCCGGTGACGACGAGGTGCTCATCGCGGTGCGGGCCGCCAGTCTCAACATCGGCGACTGGCACATGATGACGGGGCTACCCCTGCTGCTGCGCCTTGCCGCGGGTCGGCGCGGCCCGAGGAACCGGGTGCGGGGCATGGATGTGGCGGGCCGGGTCGAGGCCGTCGGCGCCCAGGTCACCCGGTTCCAGCCCGGCGACGAGGTCTTCGGGGTCTGCGACGGGTCACTGGCCGAGTACGCCGTGGCCCGGGCCGGCACCGTCGAGCCCAAGCCGGCCGGCTTGAGCTTCGAACAGGCGGCCGCGGTGCCCGTCTCCGCCGTCACGGCCCTGCAGGGCCTGGCCTCGGTGCGCGAGGCCGGCGCGGGGGAGCGGGTTCTCGTGATCGGCGCATCCGGCGCTGTCGGCGGTTACGCCGTGCAGCTGGCACACGCCTTCGACGCCCACGTCACGGGAGTCTGCAGCCCGGGCAAGGCCGACTACGTGCGCTCGCTCGGGGCAGACGTGATCGTGGACTACACGCGTGGCGACATCACCCGGTCGGGTGAGCGTTATGACCTCGTTCTCGACACCGCGGGCAACCGGTCGGTCTCGTCCCTGCGCCGGCTGCTCGCGCCACGCGGCACCCTGGTCATCGTGGGCGGCGAAGGCGGTGGCAGGCTCACCGGCGGGTTCGAGCGGGCGCTCCGGGCACTTTTCCTCTCACCCCTGGTGCCGCAAAAGCTCACCGGCCTCACGTCGGTCGTGCGGCACGGTGACCTGCACATCCTTGCGGGGTTGCTCGAGAGCGGAGCGATCACCCCGGTGATCGACGGCGTCTACCCCCTCGCCGAGGCCGCCAGCGCGATGCGCCGGCTCACGGATGGCAGCACCCGCGGCAAGCTCGTCGTCACGATCTAGTCGGCGGCGGCGAGCAGCCCGGCGGCGCGGCGAAGGCTGTCGCTGGGGTCCGCGGCCCACCGGTCGAGCACCACCTGGGCGCGCCCGCGGGCCGCTCCGGTGAGGCCGGCGACGAGGGGGCTCACCACGTCGACCGCGAGGGGATCCACCAGGGCGGGCAGCCGGGCCTCGCGCAGGAACCCCTCGATGCGGGTGAGGTCGGAGGCACGCAGCATCCTCACGTGGCTCTGCAGGAGCACGACGGCCGCCAGCCGGCTCTCGAACACCGGCAGCGCCCAGAGCTCGCTGCTCAGGGCGGTGATGTCGTCGTGGTCGAGGCCGGGGTAGCGCCGGGCGGTGTCGCGCACCGTGCCGCGGACCGCGCCGACGGATGCGCCGTAGAAGGCCAGGGTTCCGCCCAGGCGGGCCCGGGCGGCTTCGGCGCGTTCCCAGGAGCTCTCGCGTTGCAGGGTGGCGTCCACGAACTCGCCCGCTGCACTCATGGGTCCTATTCTCCCTGGCTGTTCTCCCCGACTGTCGCGCGGCGCGGTGATCTGGAAGGCTGGAGCGCATGACCGAAGACGCTTATGCCGGAGACCTGCGCCGTTATCTCCAGGAGGCCAGGGAAGCCCTGGTCTTCAAACTCGACGGGCTCAGCCCCTACGACATGCGCCGGCCCCTGGTTCCGACCGGCACCAATCTGCTGGGCCTGGTGAAGCACATGGCCGGTGTGGAGGCCGGGTATCTCGGCGCGACCTTCGGACGGCCGTTCCCCGAGCCGATGCCGTGGATGGACGACGCCGCCCCGGACAACGCCGACATGTGGGCCACCCTCGATGAGTCACGGGACGGCCTGGTGAACCTGTATCGCCGGGTCTGGGCGCACTCCGACGCCACCATCGCCCAGGTGCCGCTGCACGGAACCGGCCGGGTGGCGTGGTGGCCGGCCGAGCGCAACACGGTCACGCTGCACCGCATCCTGGTGCACCTGATCAGCGAGACCCACCGGCATGCCGGCCACGCCGACATCGTGCGCGAGCTGATCGACGGGGCGGCCGGGCTGCGGGCCGTCAACGACAACCTGCCGTCGGGCAGCCCGGAATGGTGGGCCGACTACCGTGCCGGGCTGGAGCGGACAGCCCGGCAGGCCTGACGCCTCGGCTGTGACCTGCGTCGCCCGCGGCCTAAAGTGGACTGCGCCCCGAAAAGGCGCCCCTCAACGCTCACATCCGGACTGTCCCCGTGGGGACCACTCCGGTAGACCGCACCTCCAGCACACACCGAAGGACGAAAGCACCGTGTCGAGAATCCCTGCCCGCTGGGCCCGCTCCGGCGCGACTGCCGCCCTCGCCCTGCTCACCGTCACCGGTCTCGCCGCCTGCACCGGTCAGCCGATCGCGTCCGCCGGCTCGGCCGGCGCCGCGGCCGGCGCATCCGACCGCACCTATGCCCTCGTGGTGCACTCGGTTCCGGGCGACGCGTTCTGGGACGTCGTGAAGTCCGGCGCCGAGGCGGCCGGCACCCTCTACGGGGCCACGGTCACCTACCAGGGCGACCCGGATGTGCAGAAGCAGAGCCAGTTGATCGAGACGGCCATCGCCGCCCAGGTCGACGGCATCATCGTGTCGATGGCCAACCCCGACGGTCTCCGCGGCGCCCTCGCCGACGCGGCCGCCGCCGACATCCCGGTGATCACCATCAACTCCGGCGCCGAGGAATCCGCGTCGGTCGGCGCGCTCACCCACGTGGGGCAGAGCGAGTACCTGGCCGGGCAGGGGGCGGGCACCAAACTCACCGAGGCCGGCGCCGGCAAGGTCATCTGCGTCATCCACGAGGCCGGCAACGCCGGATTGGAAGACCGGTGCCGCGGTGCCGCGGACACCCTCGACGGCAGCATGAGCAACCTGCAGGTCGACATCGCCAACGTCGCGGATGCCCAGAACACCATCAAGAGCGCCCTGCTGGCCGACCCCACCATCGACGGTGTGCTCACCCTCAACTCCGCGGTGGGAGTCGCCGCGGCGCAGGCCGTGGCCGAGGCCGGCAGCGACGCCCAGATCGGCACGTTCGATGTCTCCGCCGATGTCACCGGGCTGATCAGCGACGGCAGCATCCTCTTCGCCGTCGACCAGCAGCCCTACCTGCAGGGCTACCTGCCGGTGAGCTTCTTCGAGCTGTTCTACACGAACGGCAACGTCGTCGGCGGTAACCTGCCGGTCTACTCCGGGCCGGGCTTCGTCACCCAGGAGAACGCCGACCAGGTCGCCGGGTTCGCCGGCAACGGCACGCGATGACGCAGCTGGCCACGCCACCCCGCCGGGACGAGAGACTCGCCGCGACGCACCCCGTGGTGCGCCTGCTGCGCCGCCCCGAGATGGGCGCGCTGGTCGCCGCCGCCGCGATCTTCGGCTACTTCTCCCTGGCCACCACCTCGTTCCTCACCCCGGCCGGCGCGGCCACCTGGCTCTACTCGGCGTCGCTGTTCGGCATCATGGCCGTGGCCGTGGCGATGCTCATGATCGGCGGCGAGTTCGACCTGTCCGCCGGTGCCATGACCGGCACCACGGGCCTGCTCGTCGGCGCCTTCACCACCCAGTGGGGCATGAACCTCTGGCTGGCCATGGTGCTCGCTCTGCTGATCGCCCTCGCTGTCGGCGCCTTCAACGGGTTCCTCGTCGTGCGCACCGGCATCCCGAGCTTCATCGTCACTCTTGGCACCTTCTTCATCCTGCAGGGCCTCAACCTCGCCGGCACCAAGCTCGTGACCGGCCAGGTCGCCATCCAGGGCATGAGCGCGGTACCCGGTTTCGACGCTGGTAAGGCGATCTTCGGGTCGACGATCCCGGTCGCCGGAGTGAACCTCAAGGTGTCGGTCTTCTGGTGGCTCGGCCTCACCATCGTCGCGAGCTGGATCCTGCTCCGCACCCGCTACGGCAACTGGATCTTCGCCATCGGCGGGGCGTTGCAGAGCGCCGTGCAAACCGGCGTTCCCGTGCGGCGCACCCGGATCGGCCTGTTCATGGGCACGGCCGCGGCCGGCTGGCTCGTCGGCATGCTGTCGCTCTTCGACGTGGCGACCGTGCAGGCCACCACCGGCATCGGCCAGGAATTCGTCTACATCATCTGCGCCGTCGTGGGCGGCTGCCTGCTCACGGGCGGCTACGGGTCCGCCGTCGGCGCGGCCCTCGGCGCGCTCATCTACGGCATGATCCTGCAGGGCATCGTTTTCGCCCAGTGGGACAACAACTGGCTCAAGGCCTTCCTGGGCGGGATGCTACTGCTCGCCGTGCTGGTCAACCTCTCGGTGCGCCGCCAGGCCGGAGTGCGCGAATGAGCGCCGCGGAGACGGCCATCCTGCAGGTGCGCGGGGTGGGGAAGGTCTACGGCTCGGTCATCGCCCTCAGCGACATCTCCACCTCGGTGTCGGCGGGAGAGGTGCTCTGCGTCCTGGGCGACAACGGCGCGGGCAAGTCGACGCTGCTCAAGATCCTCGCCGGAGTGCACTCGCACTCCTCGGGCGAACTGCTGCTCGACGGAACCGCCGTGCGTTTCGGCGGCCCCAGGCAGGCCCTCGACGCCGGGATCGCCACGGTCTACCAGGACCTGGCGATCGTGCCGCTGATGCCGGTCTGGCGCAATTTCTTCCTCGGATCCGAGCTGAGCGCCGGCGTCGGCCCGTTCTCGCGGCTCAGGGTCGCCGAGATGCGCGCGGTCACCCTGGAGCAACTGGGCCGGATGGGCATCGACCTGCGTGACGTCGACCAACCCATCGGCACCCTTTCCGGGGGAGAGCGGCAGTCGGTGGCGATCGCCCGCGCCATCTACTTCGGCGCCAGGGTCGTGATCCTCGACGAACCGACCTCCGCGCTCGGCGTCAAGCAAGCCGGGGTGGTGCTGCGCTACGTCGCGCGGGCCCGCGACAACGGACTCGGCGTCGTGTTCGTCACCCACAACCCGCACCACGCCTACCCGGTCGGGGACCGGTTCCTGGTGCTCAACCGCGGCACCAGCCTGGGCGAATTCGACAAGGCCGGCATCACCATCGAGGAACTCACCCGGTTGATGGCCGGCGGCGCCGAACTGGATTCACTGGCCAGGGAGATCGAGCGCGGCTGACCTCGTCCCGGGCCGGGCGGCCGCACCCGGCATCATCCGTTTCGGAGGATTCCACGGCCCGGCCATCGGCCTCTGCGACATAGGTTGCTACCGTCTGGGGCGACAGGCCGGATCCCGCGCGTGCCGGGCGAACCAGGTGAACCCGCCAGCGTGGATCCGACAATGGCAGGAATCGACGACGGCAGGGCGATGCCCTGGAATTGGAGTGATACCCATGGCTAGAGGAACAACCCCGGTGCTCGATGCGGCGGCCGAGATCAACGCGGTGTCGCTGGCCCGCACCGAGCTCGACCCGCGCACCTTGATGATCGCCAGGATCGCAGCCCTTGCGGCGGTCGACGCACCCGTCGCCTCGTACCTCCTGCACGTGGGACCGGCCGCGGAGGTGGGGCTGACGGTCGATGACGTGCAGGACGTTCTCGTCGCCGTGGCGCCGATCGTGGGCACGCCGCGGCTGATGTCCTCGGCGCGCAAGATCGCGGAAGCCCTCGACCTGGCCATCGAGCTGGGAAGCGAAGACGACACGCAGTAGCCGGTGACCGACAACCGAGTGAGGAGCACCCCCGTGAAGAAGCCCATCGTGTCCATGGTTCTGCTGGTGCTCCTCACCGGCTGCACGGCCGGCGGCGATTCAGCGTCGCCGAGCCCGACGGCGACAGATTCGCCGACTGCCACGGCGACGGCCGGGTCCACGGCCTCCCCGCCGACCGCGGCCCAGGTGACCTGGGCGGGCACGGTCTGCAGCGACATCACCACGCTGAAGACGGATGTTCAGGGCCTCGCCGCTGCGGCGGCCACCGGTGGGGACTCGGTGGGAACGGCCATCTCGAACCAGATGGACACAGTCTCGGCGTCGGCCACGGACCTGGTCGACACCGTGAAGTCGCCGCCGGAAAACCTGGGCGACGACCCGGAACTGCTCGCCGTGCAGGACTCGATCGACAACGTCGACCAGTCCCTGAAGACCTTGGAGTCGAGCGCCAGCCAGGTGCAGGGCACGACGGGGGCCGCCCTTGTGGACGCGTTGGCCACAGTGGTCGGCGACACCGGAGACGCGCTCAACAGTGTCGCCGGCACCGTGCAGACCGTCACCACGGCCATCAACGACACGTCGAGCACCCTCGGCCAGGCGTTCCGGGCGGCCCCGGAGTGCGCCGACCTCACCTCCTAGCCCGGCCGCCGGTCGCGACCCATCCGCTGATCGAGCTCGTCGAGATCCCGGGAGCCGAACGTGTTGGCGACGGCCCTCGCCGGGTCTCGACGAGCTCGACCGACGAGGTGGGCGCGAGAGCAGACCGGCGATCTCGACGGACTCAGGGGAGTCTCAGCTTCGGGCGGGAATGAAAAACGCCCCCAGGCGTTGACTTGAGTCGAGGGCGCTCAACTTTCGGGATCCCTCCTCGTTTTGACTCCCAGGAGGATGCATTGCCTACATACTTCGGCCCGGCCGGATCCGAGAACGGTTCCTTCGACGAATTCCTGGCCCGCTACCTGCAGGGCCAGCGCTCCGCGCAGTCCGGTCGACCCATTGAGATCACCCGACTGCTGAGCCGGCGCACCCACGAGCTCCTCGTGCAGGCCGCACAGTTCGCCGTCGACCACGGCCACGCCCACGTCGACGCGCTGCACCTGCTGCGCGTCATGGTGGAGCAGGAACCCGCCGCGTCGGCCATCCGCCGGGCCGGCGGCGACCCGGCCGCGATCGTGACGGCCGCCGATCAGCGTCTGCCCGAGTCCAGCGAGCAGCAGGCCACCTCGGCGCCCGCGCTCACCCCGTCGGCCCAGCGCGCCCTGCTCGACGCCCACCAGGTGGCCCGCGCGTTCGGCTCCACCTACATCGACCCCGAGCACCTGTTCTTCGCGTTCGTGGTGAACCAGGACGCCCCGGCCGCCCAGGTGCTGGCCGCCGCCGGCGTCACCGCTGAGTCGCTGCAAGCCGGAGCCCAGCAGGCCGAGGCCGACGAGGCCCAGGCCGCCGCCGGCAACCCGGTCGGCGACGGCACCTCCGACACCCCGATGCTCGACACCTACGGCGTCGACCTCACCGAGCGGGCGCGCTCCGGCAAGCTCGACCCGGTGATCGGCCGCAGCGACGAGATCGAGCAGACCGTCGAGATCCTCTCCCGGCGTACCAAGAACAACCCGGTGCTGATCGGCGAGGCCGGCGTGGGCAAGACCGCCGTGGTCGAGGGCCTCGCGCAGGCCATCGTCGACGGCCTCGTGCCCGAGCAGTTGCGCGGTAAGCGCGTCATCGCGCTCGACCTGCCCGCCATGCTCGCCGGAACCCGCTACCGTGGCGACTTCGAGGAACGCCTCACCAAGACCATGGATGAGATCAGCGAACGCAGCGACGAGATCATCGTCTTCCTCGACGAGCTGCACACCGTCGTCGGTGCCGGCGGCTCCGGCGAGGGCGGCATGGACGCGGGCAACATCCTCAAGCCCCGCCTGGCGCGGGGTGAACTGCACGTCGTGGGCGCGACCACCCTGAACGAGTACCGCAAGGTCGAGAAGGACCCGGCCCTCGAACGACGCTTCCAGCCCGTGCGGGTGGGGGAGCCCGGTATCGAGGATGCCGTGCAGATCCTCGCCGGCCTGCAGGAGCGTTACGCCGAGCACCACTCGGTGCGCTACACGGATGCCGCGATCCGCGCCGCCGTGGAGATGAGCGCCCGGTACATCCCGGACCGGTTCCTGCCGGACAAGGCCATCGACCTGATCGACCAGGCCGGCGCCCGGGCCCGCCTGGCCCTCGGCTCCCGCGTGGACGTCGACGGGCTGCGCGAGAAGCAGTCGGCACTCGAGTCGGCGAAGGCCGACGCGGTCGCCGCCGAGCAGTACGAGGAGGCGTCCCGCTTGCGCGATGAAGCCGAGACTATCGCGGCGACCATCGACGCGGCCGTCGTCAGCCAGGGCGGCGAGGACTCCGGTCCGTCCGCCGTGGTGGACGAGGCCGAGATCGCCGCGATCATCGCCCGGGCCACCGGCATCCCGGCCAGCCGCCTCACCGCCGGTGACCGCGAGCGCCTGGCCCGGCTCGAGGCCGACCTGCACGAGCGGGTCATCGGGCAGGACGACGCCGTGACCGTGATCGCCAAGGCCGTGCGGCGCAACCGCACCGGCATGGGCGACGCGAACCGTCCGGTCGGCAGCTTCCTCTTCCTCGGCCCCACCGGCGTGGGCAAGACCGAACTGGCCAAGTCGCTGGCCGAGTCGCTCTTCGGCGACGAGAAGGCCATGCTGCGCTTCGACATGAGCGAGTTCAGCGAGCGCCACAGCGTGAGTCGCCTGGTCGGCGCCCCTCCCGGCTACGTCGGTTACGACGAGGCCGGTCAGCTCACCGAACACGTGCGGCGGAACCCCTACTCGGTGGTGCTGCTCGACGAGATCGAGAAGGCGCACCCGGACGTGTTCAACCTGCTCCTGCAGGTGCTCGACGACGGCCGGCTCACCGATGGTCAGGGTCGCACGGTGGACTTCCGCAACACCGTGGTGATCATGACGTCGAACATCGGCTCGGAGGTGCTGGCCAGCCGCAGCGGCGCGCTCGGCTTCACCGCCGATCTGGACGGAGCCGGCAACGGCTTCGGTTCGGAGAAGGCGTTGCGCGACCGGGTGATGGCCAAGCTCCGCGAGGCCATGCGGCCCGAGTTCCTCAACCGGATCGACGAGGTCGTGCTGTTCCGTAAGCTCGAACAGACCCAGCTGCGCCGCATCGTGCGGCTCCTGCTGGGCCAGACCGAGAACCGGGTGCACGCCCAGGGCCACACCCTCACGGTCACCGACGAGGCGATCGACTGGATCGCCGAGCACGGGTACGAGCCCGAGTACGGCGCCCGGCCGCTCCGCCGGGTGATCCAGCGCGAGGTCGACGACAGGATCGCTGACCTGCTGGTGGCCTCGGCCCTCGGGGACGGCGGCATCGTCGCGGTGAGCGTGCAGGACGGCGCCCTCACGGTCGCGGCCGAGCCGGCCCGGATGCCGCTGGCCGCCTAAACGGGGATACACCAGAGCCCCAGCCGGAACCCGTACGGGTTCCGGCTGGGGCTCTGTCGCGCTCCGTCGTGGACTACAGGATGAAGAGCATCTCCTGGTAGGTCGGCAGCGGCCACAGGTCGTCCGCGACGAGGTCCTCGAGCGCGTCCGCGGCCGTGCGCACGGCGGCCATGGCCGGCAGCAGCGCATCCCGGGCGTGCTCGGCCTCCGCCAGCGCCTCGTGGCCGGTCTCGGCATCCAGCGCGGCCTTCAGGCCGGCCAGGGCGCTCCGCAGCTCGCCGACCGGGCCCGTCACGGCGAGGAGCGGCGCGGTGTCGGCGTCCACTCCGGCGGCCGAGAGCGCCCCGACGTTGACGGCCAGCTCGGTCTGGTACCGCACTGCCGCCGGGAGGATCTGCGTGGTGCCCATTTCCAGGGTGAGGCGGGCCTCCACCCCGATCGTGAGTGCGTACTGCTCCAGGCCGATCTCGTATCGGCTGTGCATCTCCCGGTGGTTGAAGACCTTGTACTTCTCGAACAGGTCCATGGCCGGCTCGGTGATGAGCTCGGGCAGGGCGTCGAGCGTGGTGCGCAGGTTCGCGAGTCCCCGCTTCTCGGCCTCGATCGGCCAGGCATCCGAGTACCCGTCACCGTTGAACACGACGGCGCCGTGATCGGTGATGATCTGCGTGAGCAGCGACTGCACGGCCGTATCGAAGTCGGTGCCCGCCGCGACGGCGGCCTCGAGGTCGGTGGCGATGTAGTCCAGCGACTCGGCCATGATCGTGTTGATGGTGACCATCGGGCCGCTCACGGTCTGCATCGAGCCCGGGGCGCGGAACTCGAACCGGTTGCCGGTGAACGCGAACGGGCTGGTGCGGTTGCGGTCGCCGGGATCGGTCGGCAGCACCGGGAGGGTGTCGACGCCGATGATCATGCTGCCCTTGCCCTTGGAGGAGGTGGCGGCGCCGTTCTTGATCTGCTCGAAGACATCCGCCAGCTGGTCGCCGAGGAAGATCGAGATGATCGCCGGCGGGGCCTCGTTGGCGCCGAGCCGGTGGTCGTTGGTGGCCGAGGCCACGGAGACCCGCAGCAGGCCCGCGTACTTGTGCACGGCCCGGATGACCGCGGCGCAGAAGACCAGGAACTGGGCGTTGTCGTGCGGGGTGTCCCCGGGGACGAGCAGGCTGCCCAGCTGGTTGTTGCCGAGCGAGAAGTTGACGTGCTTGCCCGATCCGTTGACGCCCTGGAACGGCTTCTCGTGGAAGAGGCACTCCATGCCGTGCTTCTTGGCGATGGCCTTGAACGTCGTCATCAGCAGCTGCTGGTGGTCGGCCGCGATGTTGCCGCGTTCGAACATCGGGGCGATCTCGAACTGGCCGGGCGCGACCTCGTTGTGCCGGGTCTTGGCGGGGATGCCGAGCTTGAACAGCTCCCGCTCGGTGTCCATCATGAAGCCGAGCACGCGCTCGGGGATGGCGCCGAAGTAGTGGTCGTCGAACTCCTGGCCCTTGGGCGGCTTGGCGCCGAACAGGGTGCGGCCGGAGTTCAGCAGGTCCGGGCGGGCCAGGAAGAAGTGCCGGTCCACCAGGAAGTACTCCTGCTCAGGACCACAGAATGAAACGACCTTGGCCGGCTTGTCGTGGCCGAACAGGCGCAGGATGCGTTCGGCGTGCTCGCCCATCGCCTGCTGCGAGCGCAGCAGCGGGGTCTTGTGGTCGAGGGCTTCTCCGGTCATCGAGACGAACACCGTGGGGATGCACAGCGTGTTGCCGTTCGGGTTCTCCAGCACGTAGGCGGGGCTGGTGACATCCCAGCCGGTGTAGCCGCGGGCTTCGAAGGTGTTGCGCAGACCGCCGTTGGGGAAGCTGGACGCATCGGGTTCGCCCTGCACCAGGGTCTTGCCCGCGAACTCGGCCAGGGCCGTGCCGTCGCCGACCGGTTCGAGGAAGCTGTCGTGCTTCTCGGCCGTCAGACCGGTCAACGGGTAGAAGACGTGCGCGTAGTGCGACGCGCCCTTCTCCATCGCCCAGTCCTTCATGGCGCTGGCGACGGCATCCGCCACCAGGGGGTCGAGCATGGCGCCGTGCTCGATGGTGGCCATGACCGACTTGTAGACCAGTTTCGGCAGCCGCTTCTGCATGACGACGCTGCTGAACACGTTCTCGCCGAAGATCTGGCCGGGCGTTTCGGTGTCGGTGAAGCTGACGGCCGGAGGCACATAGGCCTCAACGTCCCTGATCGCCTGCAGACGCATGGCATTTCCACTCATTTACTACCCCTTTGATTCGGGCTCATTCCGCGACTAGGTACGGAATCCGGTGCTCCAAATGTAGGGAGCTTCTATGCCGGTCACATTTCGGCCGCATGACGGACTCGGTCTCCGTCCTCTCCCGATCGGGGGACAAAACCCAGGCGCACCACCAGCGGCTAAACTGGTCGTTTGATTTGAGGGGTGTTTGAGTGGTCGATCAGGAGCTCGCGCGGGAACAGGACTATGTCGCCACGCTGTACGCGCGACTCGACGCGCTGCAGCGCGAGGCCGAGGCTCAGCTGAAGGCCGTGCGGATGCTCGACGTCGGCGGCAACCACCAGTCCCGGTCGGAGCGCGACACCTTCGCCCGCACCTACGAGGACCGCATCGTGCAGCTGCGCGAGGTGGACGACCGGCTCGCCTTCGGCCGTCTGGAGACGGCCCCGGAGGACGAGGACGGCACTCCCGTGTACCGCTACATCGGACGGGTGGGCCTGCGGGACGAGAACCTGCAGCCGATCCTGCTCGACTGGCGGGTGCCGCAGGCCAGTGCCTTCTACCAGGCCACCGCCGCGACTCCGCTGGGCGCCCGGTCCCGCCGGCACCTGCTCTCCAGCGGGCGGCGAATCATCCGCATCGAAGACGAGATCCTGGATGCCGCGCTGCTCGAGGGCGACACCGCCGGCCTGCACCAGGGCGAGGGGGCGCTGCTCTCGGCGCTCACAGCCCAGCGCACCGGCCATATGGCCGACATCGTCTCGACGATCCAGGCCGAACAGGACCGCATCATCCGCTCGGGGCTGAACGGCGTGCTCGTCGTGCAGGGCGGGCCGGGCACCGGCAAGACCGCCGTGGCGCTGCACCGCGCCGCCTACCTGCTCTACACGCACCGCGACCGGCTACAGAACGCCGGGGTCCTCATCGTGGGCCCGTCCACGTCGTTCCTGCAGTACATCGAAGCGGTGCTGCCGTCGCTCGGCGAGACCGGCGTGGTGCTCGCCTCGGTGGGCCAGCTGTTCCCCGGCGTCGAGGCCAGCCACGAGGATGCGCCGGCCGTCGCCGCGCTCAAGGGCCAGACGTTCATGGCCGACCTCATCGCGCGCGCCGTGAAGAGCCGGCAGAAGGTGCCGGCCGGCAGCCAGAAGCTGCTCGTGAACGGCGACACCCTGCTGCTCAAGCCCCAGCTGATCGAGTCCGCCATCCACCGGGCCCGCGCGGGCGGCAAGCCGCACAACGAGGCCCGTGTGGTCTTCGTCAAGCACGCCCTCAACTCGCTGGCCCGGGAATGGCTCGAGCAGCTGCAGAAGCAGGGCCGGTCGATGGACGACACCGATCTGCCCATGTTGCGCGAAGACCTGCGCCTGGCCGACGATGTGCGGGTGGCGCTCAACACGGCCTGGCTGCCGCTGACTCCGCAGAAGCTCGTGCAGGACCTCTATGCCCGGCCGCAGTGGCTGGAGGAGCTGACGCCGCGCTGGCGGGCGGCCCAGCGCGCCCTGCTCTACCGCGCCCGTGACGCCGAGTTCACGATCGCCGACATCCCGCTGCTGGACGAGGCGGCCGAGCACCTCGGCGAGTACAGCGCGGTCGACGCCGCTCAGAAGCGCGAGGCCAAGGAGCAGCGCAAGCGCGACATCGAGAACGCCGAGCTGGCCATCAAGAACATGGACGTCAAGGGACTCGTGAACGCGAAGGCCCTCGCCGACAACTTCGCCGAGCTCGGCGACCGGGCCACGACGGCCGAGCGCGCCGCGCTGGACCGCAGCTGGACCTACGGGCACGTGATCGTCGACGAGGCGCAAGAGCTCTCGCCGATGCAGTGGCGGCTCCTCATGCGTCGTGGGCCGCGCCGCTCGTTCACCATCGTGGGCGACATCGCCCAGGCCGCCGCCGCAGCCGCCGCCGACAGCTGGCGGGAGGCGCTCGCGCCGGTTCTGGAGTCCTCCTTCGAGGCCGACCGCTGGCGCCTGGAGGAACTCACGGTCAACTACCGCACGCCCAGCCAGATCGCCGAGGCGGCCGAGAGCATGGCGGTGGCGCACGGCCTGCCGATCACCGCATCCCGCACGGTGCGGGCCAGTGATTGGCCTGTCGAGGTGCTCACGGATGCGCTCGACGCTGTGCGCCGCGAACGCGCGCTGGGCGTGGGCGGCACCGTCGCGGTGATCGTGGTGGAGGAGCACATCGACGCCCTCGCCGCGGAGCTGGAGGCGGAGTTCGGTGACCTCGTCGGCCGGGGAGCACTCGGCCTGCTGCGCGATGTGGCGCTGCTCACCCCGCAGGACTCCAAGGGGCTGGAGTTCGACGCCGTGGTCGTCGTCGACCCCGCTGGCGTGGTGGCGGCATCCGAGCGTGGCGCAGGGGCCCTCTATGTGGCGATGACCCGCGCCACCCAGCGCCTGTACCTGGTGAGCGACGGCCCGCTGCCGGCCGGACTCGACGACCTGGCCTGACCCACGCGCCCGCGAACGTTCTGCAGATGCGCCCGGGCGGATCACCGTTACGCCGAGTTGCCGCAAAGTGCCCCTTCCGATGGGCTGAGGGGGATGTTTGCGGCAAGTCGGCGACACTCGCCCGCGCGACTTCCGGCAAAGTGCCCCCTCGGTCGTGCCGAGGGGGCAGTTCGGCGCACGTCGGTGACCGGCGCGCGCCTGATATCTGGCGATGAGCACAAGCGCGTCCGCGGGCGGAGTCAGGCGGAGGGCGGCCGGAAGGCCTGCATGGTGGCGAGGAGCACCTCGGGGTCGAAGGCGGTCGGCGCGCGGATCGCCTGGATGGAGGCGCCCTGGATGAGCGCGACGATCGTGGCGGCGAGGTCATCGCCCGGAGCCCGACCCTGGAGGTCGTCCGGGCCGCTGCCCGTCGCCGGTCCGTGGCTGCCGGCCCGACCGCTGCCCGACGCCGGACCGCGGATGCCGTCCGGGCCGCTGACGGCGGCGACCTCGCGGCACACGGGCAGGAAGGCCTCCAGGTACCTGCCGAACGAGCTCTCGATGCGACTGCGGAAGAGGTCGTCGCGGCGGGAGAAGTAGAACGCGAAGAGCAACTCCACGCCGGCGTGGTACTCGGCGAGGCGTTCGAGCTCGCCCCGCACCATCCGTTCGAGGCGGTCCCACGGCGCAAGCGCGGCGAGGCCGGGAGCGGTCAGGGCGTCGAGTGTGCCGTCCAACAGCACGTCGAGCAGGGCCAGGAGCAGGCCGTCCTTCGACTGGAAGTGGAAGAAGACCAGGCCGGGGGAGATGCCCGCAGCCGTGGCGACCCGCCGGGCCGTCACCGCGTCGAGGCCGTCGGCCAGGGCGATCCGGTACGCGGTCGCGAGGATCTCCTCGACGCGTTCCTGCTCGGGTCGCTTGGGTCCACCCATCGGTCAGCCGATCGTCTCTGAGCGCGGCGCGGCGTCCTGCTCGGCACGCTTCTGGGCGCGGTAGCCGCGCCAGGCCCGCCAGGCGCCCGTGGACCACAGGGCCCAGAGCACCAGGACAGGCTGGAAGAGCAGCCGGATGGTGCGCTGGAGATCGGTGTCCAGCCCGAATGAGTCGGTGTGGGTGACCAGCTGGGAGATGTTGCCGGGGAAGATCGCGACGAAGAACGCGGCGACGATCCAGCCGACGTAGACGCGGTACCGGCCCAAGGCCACCAGCGCGGTGCCGAGAATGATCTCGACGACACCGGATGCGAGGACGACGAAGTCGCCGTCCAGCGGCAACCAGGTGGGCACCTGGGCGAGGAAGGCCTCCCGGTTCACGGTGAGGTGGCTGATCCCGGCCAGGAGGAGGAAGACTCCGAGCACGATCCGGAAGGTGGCCCGGAGTACCAGGGACCAGGTCGGCAGCGGAGTGTGCGGGTGGGCCTGGGGTGCGGTGCTGCTGCTCATGGTGCGGCTTTCGTGGGGGACGGGACGAACTCGATGTGTCCAGCCTATATTGATCAGCTGGTCAATGACCACTCGGTCAATAGAGCATGGGTCCCGCTCAGCCTGCGGCGGCCACGAGGCTCGCCACCTCGGCATCCGTTCGTGCGTCGAAGACGCCCCACATGATGTGGGTGGGTCCGCTGCCGTCGCTGCCGGCCACGGCCGGGCGGCTGATCCAGCGGTTGGCCGCTGCTGCGGCGCCCAGGGCGGCCAGCGAGGGGGCGATGGTTGACTTGCGCAGAGTGCCGGCGACGACGCTGCCGTCGCCGCCCAGCCGCCAGCCGCGGCTCGCGGCCAGCACCTGGCCCACCTCGTCATCGGTGAGCCAGCGCGAAAAGCTCCGACCGGGCGGGTCGATTTTGGTCAGCTTCATGAGAACCAGCCTAACTTCGGCTCAGGCCGGAAGCAGGGCGAGTTCGGCCTCCAGCCGTTCCACGTCGACGCGGTGGCAGAGCTCGGTGGCCGGCGTCATGGCGGTGGCGCTGCCGGCGGCCACCGCGGCGCGGAACGCCGCCCGAGTGTCCAGGCCCTGGGCGATGCGCAGCACGAACGCGCCGAGGAAGCTGTCCCCGGCTCCCACGGTGCTCTGCACCAGGACCCGGGGGACCGGCAGACGCAGGACCTCTCCGGAGGAGGCGAGCACCGCTCCGGCGCCGCCGAGGGTGAGTGCCACATGCTCCGCGGAGCCGCGCTCCACCAAGGTACTCGCCGCATTGATCTGGCTCTCCTCGCTGTCGAGCGGGTGCCCGAGCAGTTCCCCGAGCTCGCGGGCGCTGGGCTTGACCAGGAAGACGCCCTCGGTGAGGGCTTCGGCCAGGGCGTCACCCGACGCATCCACTATGCAGCGTGCCTCGTGTTCGCGGGCCAGGCGTGCCACCCGGGCGTAGAAATCGTCCGGCACTCCCGGAGGCAGGCTTCCGCTCGCCACGACATAGCCGTGCTGGGGGATGGACTCCGCCACCCGGGCGAGGCAGGCGCGCCATTCGGGCTCGGTGAGCTCGGGGCCCTGCAGCACGAAGCGGAACTGTTTGCCCGTGGCCGTCTCGTCGACCGTGAAGCTCTCGCGAGTACTGCCGGCGATGGGGACGACCAGGGTGGGGATTCCCTCTGCCTCGATCAGCCTGCGGTAGGCGTCGCCGGTGGGTCCGCCGGCGGCGTAGATCGCGAGGGTCTGCCCGCCGAGCCGCTGGATGACGCGCGAGACGTTGATGCCGCCGCCACCCGGATCGAGGCGGGATCGCCCGCAGCGCAGCTTGTGCTCACCGACGACGTTCGGTGTCGAGGTGCTGACGTCGAGGGCGGGATTGACGGTGAGTGTGAGTATCGGCCGCAGCGCTGTCGGTCTGGAGGCATCCATGGACCCAGCGTAGGACTCCCGGGCGCTCCGCCGGGGGACGCGGGTCTGGGCGGTGGTGTCAGCGACCGGAGAAGAGCCGCGAGAAGAAGCCGCCGCCCGTTGCGGGGTCGTTCTCGTGTCCGGCGCACCGGTCTGCGCGGGGCACGCCGCGCATGACCTGGTCGATATGCTGGCCGCAGCCGGCCCAGGTTGTCTTTCCGCAGGTTCGGCAGGTCACGGCTCGGCACATGGGGGTCTCCTCGGAGTCAGGTTCGGGATGACCGTGCTGGCCTCCCTGGTGAAGTCTCCAGGATACCCCATGGGGTATAGCTCAATCTGACCGGATGCTGGGTGTGACGCTCCGGCGGCGCCGCCGGAGCGGCGTGCGAAATGTGTCGCTGCGTGTGAAATGTCTCGCGGCGTGGGAAAACCGGCGCACGTTCCCGTGCCGCGAGCACTGTCCCGAGCTGCGGGGCAGCCCGGCGCACGATGGCGGGCGTCGCGGCGTACGAAAAGCCTCGTGGCGCAGGATAGATGGCCCGGTATCGTGCGCCGCGAGGCTGAACGTGCGCCGCGAGACTGAAGGTGCGCCGCGAGGCTGAAGGTGCGCCGCCAGGCCGGACCTGCGCCTGGGGACGGTGCGGCGTAGGGTGGCCGCGTGCCGAACAATCCACCGCAGACGTACACGGCCGCCCAGGTGCGCGAGGCCGAGCTCCCGTTCCTCGAGCGCGGCGTGCCGCTGATGCAGCGGGCGGCCGAGGCCCTGGCGCACGAGGCGGGCGCACTCCTGGAGGCGCGGCGCGGGGGAGTGGCGGGTGCACGGGTGCTGGTTCTGGCCGGCTCGGGCAACAACGGTGCGGATGCGCTCTACGCCGCGGAACGCCTGGCGAACCGGGGCGCGCTCCTGTGCATCCTGCCCACGAGCGAGCACCTGCACCGGGAGGCGCTCGAAGCGGCTCTTGCGCAGGGCGCCGACCTGCGGCCCACCGGCGAGCCCGCCGAGGTCATCGCCGGGCTTGCGGAAGCTGCCGACCTCATCCTCGATGGCATCCTGGGCACCGGGACCAGCGCTTCTCCAGCGTTGCGCGGTGCGGCCCGGAGCATCATCGCCGCGATCCTTCCGGTGCGCTCCAGCGAACATCCGCCTCTCGTCGTGGCCGTGGACCTGCCCAGCGGCATCGGCGTCGACGATTGCAGCGTGCCCGACCCCACGGTTTTGCCCGCCGATCTCACGGTGACCTTCGGTGGGTGCAAGGCGGGGCTGCTCACCCGCCCGGCGGCCGGTTACGCGGGCCGGGTCGTCGTGGCCGACATCGGTATCGGCGCCGAACTGGAACGCATCCGCCGCCGGGACCTCGCCTGAGCCGCTCGCGGTAGCGCTGTCGCTCCTGGCGCGCCGCATCGACATGCAGCGAAGTACCCCTTCCGGCGACCTGAAGGGGCGCTTTGCGGCAATTGGGCGTGGGTTGTGCGCCCACGTGCAGCGAATATCCCTTTCTGACGCGCTGAAGGGGTGCTTTGCGGCATGTCGGTGTGGAGGGTGCGGTGCCGGAGGGAGGGCGAGCGGGCACGGCAGGAGGGGGAGGTGACGGAGGCGCGGAGGAAGCGGAGGCCTGGCACCCTGCCGGCTCCTAGGCGGGCTGCGGGATCTGCCGGGCGCGCCGCCGCAGGCTGCTGCGCAGCAGCTTGAGCCCGGCGTCGGCCAGCACGATAAGCACCGCGGCCAGCAGCGGGAACGCCCACGCGGCGGGAGGCGGCCAGCTGCCGCCGAGCAGTGCGCTGACGAACGGGATGCCCAGGAAGGCGACCAGCAGCACCAGCTCTGCGCCCACGGCGGCGAGAAGGGCCCGGTTGCCCCACGGGCGCAGCCGCCACACCGGAACCGTCTCGCTGCGGCAGGCGAAGGCGTTCGCCATCTGGGCCACCGCGATCGTGGCGAACGCCGTACCGGAGGCCGCCGCGAGGAGCCCGGGCGCCACCGACGCACCCCAGGTCCAGCCGCCGGCCACGATAATCGCCGCGAATCCCACCAGCGACACCACGGCTTCGACCGGACCGAGCACGCCGAAGGCTCGCCAGAGCAGGACCCGGTCGATCAGGGCACGAGTGCGTGCCCGGCCCTGCATCACCCGGGCGCTGGGCGGCTCGACGCCGAGCGCGATGGCGGGCAGCAGGTCGGTTCCGATGTCGAGGGCGAGCACCTGCAGCACGCCGATGGCGAGCGGGAACTGGCCGCCGGTGAGCGCCCACGCGGCGAACGGCGCAAGCTCGGCCACGTTGTCGGTGAGGTGGTAGGTGAGGAACCGGCGCGCGTTCGCGAAGGTCGCCCGCCCGAGCCGCACGGCCGCCACGATGGTGCCGAAGTGGTCGTCCAGCAGCACCAGGTCGGCGGCCTCGCGCGCCACGTCGCTGCCGCTGAGCCCCATGGCCACGCCCACATCGGCCTCCCGCAGCGCGGGGGCGTCGTTCACCCCGTCGCCGGTCATGGCCACGACGTGGCCGCGGGCCTGCAGAACGTGGGTGATCCGCAGCTTGTCCGCCGGGGTGACGCGGGCCACGACGGCGCCCTCTGGGTGATCGAGCAGGGCGCCGAGATCGGCGTCGGATTCCGGCAGGCCCGGCCCGATCACGGTGCCGCCAGGCCCGAGCAGGCCCACCTGCCGGGCGATCGCCTCGGCGGTGCTCGGGTGGTCGCCGGTGACCATGATCACCCGGATGTCGGCGGCGCGGCACTCGGTGAGGGCCTCGTGAACGTCGGGCCGGGGCGGGTCCTCCAACCCGAGTAGGCCCCAGAGATGCAAGTCGGACTCGGCCCCCAGGGGCACGGTGTCGGCCGGCCAGTCCCGGGAGGCGACCGCCATCACCCGCTGACCGCGGGCGGTCATCCTGGCCAGCTCTCGATGGGCCGCCTCCGGCACGTCGGTGCACCGGGCGAAGACGCTCTCCGGCGCCCCGAGCGTGCTCAGCCGTCCGGCGGCCACGGCGGAGCTCATCATCCGGTCTGCGGTGTACGGCAACCGTCGGATGGCCTGGTGCAGGTCCTCTGTCCAGCCGCTGCGATGGGCGAGGGCCGTGATCGCGGCGTCCAGCGGACCACCTTCCGGCCGCCATTGCCCGTCGCGCAGCACGGCCCGCCCGGTCACGCAGGACACGGCCGCCGCCGCCAGGCCAGGCAGCAGCGCGGTCGCGTTCCGCGGCCCGGAGATCGTGGCGGTGGGTCCGTAGCCGGCCCCGTCGATGGTGACCACGCCCTGCGGCGTCCAGGCCTCGACCACCGACATCTTGTTCTGCGTGAGGGTTCCGGTCTTGTCGGTGCAGATGAAGGTCGTGGCGCCGAGAGTCTCGACGGCATCGAGTCGGCGCACCAGGGCCTGGTGCTCCGCCATCGTCTGGGCGCCCCGTGCCAGCGACAGCGTGACGGTGGGCAGCAGACCTTCCGGAACCAATGCCACCGCCACCCCGACGCCGAACAGGAACGCCTCGGCCGGTCGCAGTCCGATGCCGAGCCCCGCCAGGCCGAGCCCCACCCCCGTGGCCACCGCGATGACGGCCACGACGCGCACCACCCGGTTGAGCTGGAGGGTGAGCGGGCTGGTCGGACGGATGGCCGCGCGGGCAAGCGCGCTGATCTCGGCGAGCGTCGTCGCCGAACCGGTTGCCGTCACCTCGGCCTCTGCGTCACCCTGCACCACGAAGGTGCCCGCGCGGGCCGTCTGGCCGGAATCGTGGTGCACGGCCTCGCTCTCCCCGGTCACCATAGACTCGTCCACCGTGAGCGCGTGCGCCTCGAGGAGGCGCATATCGGCGGCGATGCGATCGCCCAGGCGCAGGAGCACGACGTCTCCACGCACGAGTTCGCCGGCGTCGACGGTGCGCTGGGCGCCGTCCCGGCGCACCCGGGTCTCGGTGGGCAGCAGGTCGCGCAGCCGTTCGGCGGACCGGTCGGCGCGGTATTCCTGCCAGAACGCGAACAGCGCGTTGAGCACGATCACCACCACGATGGCGATTGCCAGTGCGGGTGTTCCGGCCAGGAGCGCCAGCCCGGCGGCCACCCAGAGCAGCAGGGCCAGCAGATGGGTGAATTGCCGCACGAGGGCGCGTAGCGGTGATGGCCGGGCCAGACGCGGCAGCACATTGGGTCCGTCCGCGGCGAGCCGGCGGGCCGCCTCCTCCGAGCTGAGCCCGGGCGCCCGTGTCACAAGGCCCTCCTTCCCTCGCCCTTCCTCGGCTAGGGGGAAACTACACCCGCGGCTGGTCGGACGGCAGCGCGCCGACGGCCGCGATCGCGCGGGCGCGCAGCGCGTTGCTGCGATCGGCCAGGTCGCGCTGGCGGCGCACGTACTCGGCCTTGCCCGCGGGCGTCTCGATGGCGACCGGGGCATACCCCCACTCGGAGAGGTCGTACGGCGACGCCTGCATGTCGAGGCGGCGGATGTCGCGCGCCAGCTCGAAGCTGTCCAGGAGCAGCTCGCCGGGAATCAGCGGCCCCAGTTTGATCACCCACTTGTAGACATCCATGCCGGCGTGCAGGCAGCCGGGCTGCTCGAGGCGCGGCTGGTTCTCCCGGGTCGGCTGGAGGGCGTTGTGATCGAGCGCCGCCGGGGTGAAGAAACGGAACGCGTCGAAGTGACTGCAGGAGATGCTGTGGGCGTCGACGACGTCATCGGTGTCGCCCTGGCCCAGGCGCAGCGGGGCCACATGCCGGTGTTCGTCCTGCCGGTAGACCATCGCCCACTCGTGCAGACCGAAGCAGCTGAAGTTGGCCGGTCGCGCGGCCGTTCTGTCGAGCAGGGTCACGATGAAGCGGATGCTGCGCGCATTCCTGTCGCGGAAGGCCGCGTCGTCCACGAGAACGTCGTCCCCCTCGGTGCGGTACCACTTCCACCCGGCACGTTCGGCGCCGGCCGCTCCGCGCAGACGCGCCCCGGAGCCCGGGTGCCAGCGGCGCAGCAGCCCGGGGCGGAAGGGGTAATAGGTGAAGAGGAAGTCGTCGACCGGATGCGTGCGGCCGGCGGCCGCGCGTTCCCGGCGCTCGAGAGAGAGGGTGTCGGCACGGTCCTGGTGCTGTGCCTCGCGGGCCTGCCAGTTCGCGGCATCGAACACCGCGGTGTTGAACAACGCGGTGTCGACCGCTGGCGATGCTGGATATCCGGGCACCTCACGAGAGTACCCGGCGACCAGACGCCCTGTCACCGCCCGGCACGGTCTAGGCTGGAGAACGTGTGGAACAACGTTCCGTACAGCAGAACTCACCGACGCAGAGGAGTGCCGCCATGCCCACCACCGCCTTCGATCTCACCGGACGCCTCGCGGTCGTGACGGGGGCGAGCAGCGGCATCGGTCTGGCAATGGCCGAGGGGTTGGCGGCCGCGGGCGCCGACATCATCGGGGTCAGCGGCCACCTGCCCGACACCGGCAGCGAGGTCGCCCGCCGGGTGGAAGACCGGGGCCGCCGGTTCACACCTCTCAGGGCGGACTTCGCCGACAGAGCCGCGGTCACGGCCCTGGGCGGCGAGCTGGCCGAGCGTCGTCCGGACATTCTGGTCAACAATGCCGGCACCATCCGTCGGGCCCCGGCCATCGAGCACTCGGACGACTTCTGGGACGAGGTGATCGCGGTGAACCTGTCGTCGCAGTTCGTGCTCAGCCGGGCCGTCGGCGCCGGAATGGTGGCCCGCGGCCACGGCAAGATCATCTTCACGGCGTCCCTGCTCAGCTTTCAGGGCGGGGTGAATGTGCCCGGCTACACGGCGGCGAAGTCCGGCGTCGTCGGCCTGGTCAAGGCCTTGTCGAACGAATGGGCCGGGTCGGGCGTGAACGTGAATGCGATCGCCCCGGGGTACATCAGTACCGCGAACACCCGGGCCTTACGCGACGACGCGGCCCGCTCCGCCGCGATCCTGGAGCGCATCCCCGCAGGCCGGTGGGGCGAGGCGTCCGACCTGGCCGGCGCGGCGGTCTTCCTGGCCAGCAGCGCCTCCGACTACGTGAACGGCATCACACTGCCCGTCGACGGCGGCTGGCTCGGCCGGTAGCCGAGGCCCGAGGCCGGGTGGCTCAGCGCAGCTCGGCGGCCTGCACGTGGTCCATGTCGTCGAACGCCTGGTTCTCGCCCGCCATGGCCCAGACGAAGGAATAGCTGCCCGTTCCGAAGCCGCTGTGCAGCGACCAGCTGGGCGAGATCACGGCCTCCTGGTTCGCCACGATCAGGTGGCGGGTCTCGGTGGGCTCGCCGAGCAGATGCACGACGCGGTGCTCGGACGCCAGGTCGAAATAGAGATAGCACTCGGTGCGCCGGTCGTGGGTGTGTGCGGGCATGGTGTTCCACATGCTGCCAGAGCCGAGCTCGGTGACGCCCATCACCACCTGGCAGCTGCGCATGCCGTCCTGGTGGATGTACTGGTTGATAGTGCGCTCGTTGGAGGTCTCCTGGGCACCGAGACGGCGCACCGTGCCCTGACCCTGCGGCACCAGGGTGGTGGGGTAGCTCCGGTGCGCCGTGGCCGAGAACAGGTAGAAGGCGGCCGGAGCGGCGGCTGCCGCGCTGGCGAAGACCACGTCGACCGCGCCGCGACCCACGTACAAGCAGGATCCGGTGTCCATCGCGTGGTCGACGCCGTCGACGGTGACGGTGCCCCGTGCGCCCACGTTCACGATGCCGGCCTCGCGGTTGTCGAAGAAGTTCTCGGTGCGCAGCACGTCGAAGCTGGTCAGACGGATGCTGCCGGTCACGGGCCGGGCGCCGCCGAGGACCACACGGTCCTCGTGGCTGTACGTGGCACGGAACTCGTCGTCGGCGAAGAGGTCGTCGACGAGGTAGTTCTCGCGGAGCGCCTGCGTGTCGAACGAGCGAATCTGCGCCGGGTTGGTGGCGTGCCGCACCTGCATGATCGGTCTTCTCTCTGACACGCCTCAAGCGTGCCGTCTAGTGGAACAAGGTTCCACTAGATAGCCTAGCCCTGCGTGGATTAGAGCGCCGGCACCCGCTCGCTCTCGATCGGGGCGCCCGGGGCGGTGCCGTCGCCGAACGGGCGGCCGCCCAGGGCCTCGCGCCCGTGTGCGGTGAGCCAGACCGACGCATCCGGACCCTTCGGCACGATGCCGGTGGGGTTGATGTCGCTGTGCGTCACGTAGTAGTGCTTCTTGATCTGGTCGAAGTCGATGGTGTCCCCGAAGCCCGGCGTCTGGAACAGGTCACGGGCGTACGCCCACAGCACCGGCATCTCGCTGAGCTTGTTGCGGTTGCACTTGAAATGGCCGTGGTAGACGGCGTCAAAGCGGGCCAGGGTGGTGAAGAGCCGCACGTCGGCCTCGGTGATGGTGTCGCCGACCAGATAGCGCTGGCCGGCCAGACGCTCTTCGAGCCAGTCGAGGCGGGCGAAGAGGGTGTCGTAGGCCCGTTCGTAGGACTTCTGGCTGCCGGCGAAGCCGCACTTGTAGACGCCGTTGTTGACGTCGTGGAAGATCAGTTCGGCGACCTCGTCGATCTCCGCGCGCAGTGCCTCTGGGTAGAGGTCGGGGGCGCCCGGGCGGTGGTGCTCCACCCACTCGGTCTCGAAGTCGAGGGTGATCTGCGGGTAATTGTTGGTGACGACCTTGCCAGAGGGCACGTCCACGATCACCGGAACGGTGATGCCGCGCGGGTAATCGGGGAACCGGGCGAAGTAGGCCGCCTGGATACGTTCGATACCCAGGACCGGGTCGACGCCGTTGGGGTCGAGGTCGAACGTCCAGCTGTTCTTGTCGTGGGTGGGCCCGGGCAGACCGAGGGAGATGACGCCCTCGAGCCCGAGGAGGCGGCGCACGATCGCGGTGCGGTTCGCCCACGGGCAGGCGCGAGCCGCCACCAGACGGTAGCGGCCGGCCTCGACCGGCCAACCGTCGCGGCCATCGCGTGTGATGCGGTCCTCGATGTAGTTCGTGTCGCGGTTGAAGTCCTTGCCGGGCTCCACGTAGCTGGGAGTCAGGGCGCTGTCGGCGGCGCTGGGGGTCACATTGCTCATGCGTCCACGCTACGGGAAAAACCCGTGCGTACGCATGGAATCAGTCGGTCGGGCTCGCGGGTGGCCGGTGCCGGTCACTCGTGCAGGTGGTGCACCGGCCAGCCAGCGGTGGCGGCGAGCAGCTCGAGCAGGCGTTGGGCGGCAGCACGGGCCTCGGCATCACCGCGGGAGTCGTGCACGTCGACGGCCAGCGGCGGCGCCTCGCCGAACTTGGGGATCTCGACCTCGACCCGGCCGCCGTGCGGCAGGGCGACGAACGCATGAGCGGTGTGGGCGCCAACCACCTCGGCATCCAGCGTCGCGGCGATCACGGCCAACGCCTCCGGCTTGGTGAGGTGCACATCGGCGACGATGGTGGCGACATGATCCATGGGTGTCCTTCGATGGCTGGGGGGCGGCGCGGGTGAGCGCCAGCGTAGCCGAGATGCGGAAGGATGAGCCCCATGAGCACACTCGAAGCCCGCGACGTCGCCGCGTCGATCGACTCCGAGGTGCTCCTCGCCCCGGTGTCTCTGACCGTGAACCCCGGGCAGGCCGTGGTCGTGCGCGGGCCCAACGGGTCAGGCAAGACGACCCTCCTGCGCATCCTGAGCGGCGCGCTCCGGCCCACCTCCGGTGACGCCACCATCGACGGGATGCGCATCGACGACCGTTCGACCGCCGTGCGCCGGGCGATCTCGGCCCGAATCGGGCTGCCCGCCTTCGCGCGGGAGCTGACGGCACACGAGCACCTGCGCTTCATCGCCACTACCTGGGGCCGATCCGGCGCTCCCGCGACAGCAGACGCGAATGACGTGATGGCGGCACTGGGTATCGACCACCTCGCGCAGCGGTTCGTGCATGAACTGTCATCGGGCCAGCTGCAGCTGCTTTCGCTGGCCACGGCACTGGTGCGTCCGTTCTCGGTGCTGGTGCTGGACGAGCCAGAGCAACGCCTGGACGAGCACCGGCTGGCCGTGGTCGCCGCGGTACTCTGCGCGAAGATCGATGCCGGCGCGGCCGTCGTGATCGCCAGCCACAGTGCCGACCTGGTGGCGGCATTGCCGGGATCGACAGTCACGCTCGGCGACCGGTGACGCGCAGGGTGGAGTCGTCCTCCGCGGAGCGGGCAACGGCGGGGAATGCGCGGGAGCGGCTGGCGCTCGCGCAGGGCCGGGCCGTGCTCTCCACGCGAGGCGGCCCCCGGTCGGCCGACGAGGTGGGGTACTCCGTGTACCTCGGTGTTCTCACGGTACTCGTGGTAGCCGTTCCCCTGTTGCGTGCGCTGGTGCTCGGCGCCGCGGATGCCGAGAGCCTCGCCGTGCTGGTCTCGCCGGAGGCTCCCTCCGGGCTGGCCGCCGGCGCTGTGGGGCTGGCCGGTCTCGCACTGCTGGTGGGCCCCATCCGCGGCCCAGTGCTGCCGAGTCCCTTTGCGGTGGAATTCCTGGTCGGGAGCGCCCTGGCCCGGCGGGTCACACTGCTGCGCCCGTTCCTGGTCAGCGCGGTCGTTCTGGCCGGTTTGGCCGTTCTCGCTGCCAGTGTGGTCAGCGCGGCGCTGATGGTCGGTGGACTCCTGCCGGCCGGCCCGGACGCACTCGCCGGCGCAGGCCTCACTGTGCTCGGCTGTGCCGCATCCGCGGTCAGCCTGTGCGTCGCGTGGTTGGCGGGTCAGAGCCTCCCGCGGCGCTGGACCATGCCTCTCGGCGCGGCGTTCGTGGCCGCAGGCGCGGTCGGGGTATCACCGCTGCGGCCCGGACTGGCGCCGGCGAACATCCCCGGGGGGTCCGTGCCGGTGGTGCTGGGGACTCTGGTGCTGGCGCTGCTGTGCCTGCCGCTGATTCCCCGACTCCTGGACCGCCTCCGGGCCGCCGACCTGATGCGCCAGGCCCGGCGCTGGCAGTCCATCGGCACGCTCCTGCAGACCGGCGATGTCGCGGGAGCCGCCGGCGCCCTGCGCACTCCGCCGGCCAGGGGTCGGCATGACCGGATCGCCCTGAGCGGGCCCCTGCCGGTCGCGGTCGTGCAACGTGACCTCGGTGCCGCGCGGCGGTTCCCGGTGCGGATGCTGGCCGGATCCCTCGCCATCGCCGTCGCCGGTTGGCTGCAGGCCGGGGTATGGGCCGCGCCGCCCGGGGGAGCGTGGCCGCCGGCCGTGGCCGCCGCCCTGGCCGCCTACCTCGGTGTCGGCGTGTGGTGCGACGGTCTCCGCAGTGCCGCAGAGAACGCCGGGCCGTCGTCGATCTATGGGCGGAGCGGTCTGACGATGATCGGCTGCCACGCCATCGTGCCTGCCCTGGCGCTGCTCGTGCTCGGAACCGTGGGTATCGCGGCCGCCGGTGTGACGGCGCCCGCCGATGCTGCGTTGCCCGATTCGGCCCTGCCCTGGTCGGCCCTGCCCTGGTTGACTCCGCCCGCGCTGGCCGTGCCGTGGTGGGCGCTGGTTGCCGTGTTCATCACTCTGCTGCGCGTCTTCGACAGTCTCAGAGGCCCCCTGCCGATCGGCTTGCTCCTTCCGGTTCCCACACCCGTCGGCGACGTCTCCATCCTCAACGTGATCGCCTGGCAGGCCGACGCCCTGATTCTCCTGTTGGCCGGTGCCGCCGGGTTGACCGTGCTGGCGCAGCAGTCCGGCGCGACAGCCGCGGCCTGGCTCGTCGTCGCTTGCGGCGTGGTGGTGGCGTTGGGCATGCGGCGGCTCCGGTCGCTCACCACGTGAGCCTGGCCGGGCGCAGAAATCGGTACGCCCGGAACGCGTCAGGCCGGGGCTCCAGGGCTTGCGCGCGCGGCCGGACCCGGCTATTCACAACCTCAGCGGACACCGCCGCGCCAGTGAACGACCGAACCCACGTGACCGCGCACTCAGAAACAGAAAGGATCTGCGACATGGCCGACACCGAAGCGCCCACCCTCGCGCAGTGGGAGGTCGACGAGATCGACCGCGCCAATGCGTCCGGGCTCACTCCAGTTGTCTTCGTGCATGGACTCTGGTTGCTCTCCAGCAGCTGGAAGCAGTGGCGCGACCTGTTCGAGGCGAACGGGTTCACCACTATCGCGCCCGGCTGGCCCGATGACCCCCGCACCGTGGAGGAGGCCTACGAGGCGCCGGAGGCGTTCGCGCACAAGATGGTGCAGCAGGTCACCGACCACTACCTCGAAGCCATCTCACGGCTGACCCGACGGCCCGCGGTGATCGGTCATTCGTTCGGCGGGCTGATCGCCCAGAAACTCGCGGGAGAGGGCGTGGCCTTCGCCACCGTCGCGATCGACAACGCGCCGTTCAAGGGGGTGCTGCCGCTCCCGGCGTCTGCACTCAAATCGGCGTCTCCGGTGCTGGGCAATCCGGGCAACCGCGGCAAGGCGATCTCGCTCACCTTCGAACAGTTCCAGTACGGCTGGGCGAACAACCTGGACGAGTCCGAGGCGCGGCAACTGTACACGGACTATCACGTGCCGGCATCCGGGGCGCCGCTGTTCCAGGCCGCGGTGGCGAACTTCAATCCGTTCGGCGGTGAGACGCGGGTCGACACCAAGAATCCCAACCGCGGTGCGCTGTTGGTCCTGGCGGGGGAGAACGACAACACCGTGCCGCTGGCCATCACCCGGGCCAGCTACAAGCTGCAGGCCAAGAACGAGGGCGTCACCGAGATCGCCGAGATCCCCGGTCGCGGCCACTCCCTGGTCATCGACAGCGGCTGGCGGGATGTGGCCGAGCCTGCCCTCGCCTTCGTGAAGCGGTTCGACCGGGCACCGGTCGGGTGACCGCGGGCGCCGGCGTGCCGGCCAGAGCAGAACGGAGCAGATGATGGGCGAGAGGTTTCCGATCATCTACGTGCGGGGATTCGCCGGTGGCCAGGGCGCGATCGATGCCGCCGCGGATGACCCGTTCTACGGGCTCAACGAGGGATCCGTGCACGTGCGGGTGGGAGCCAACGGCACGCCGCAGTTCTACCAGTACGAGGGGCCGTTGATCCGGCTGGTCAAGGAGCAGGGCTACGACGTGCGCATCGAGGGAAGCCAGCAACGGGTGCTGCTGGATGCCGAACCCGACACCCTGCGCGCGGACTCCGTATGGATCTACCGCTTCTACGACGCCGCCACCGGCACCTTCGGGAGCCCGGCGCAGGCGTACGACATCCGCACCGCCGCCCAGGGTCTGGCGGACTTCATCGCCCTGGTGCGGGAGAAGGCGGCCGGTCACCCGCCGGTGTACCTCGTGGCGCATTCGATGGGCGGCCTGATCTGCCGCACCGCGCTGCAGGTGAATATCGCCGACCCGCGCGCATCCGTCTCGAAGCTGTGCACGATCGGCACCCCGCACGGCGGCATCGACCCCGAGTTCGGCGGCCCCATCGGCGGGTGGATCCTCAACACGTTCGGCCCGCAGGGTTCGCGGATCTTCGCGCCCGAATACATGCGCGAGTACCTGTATCCCCAGGATGCGCCCGGCCCGGCCCAGGGCGACACCCGACGGCTGAGCGGGGGCTTCACGCCCGACCGGGTGCTCAGCATCGTGGGCACCAATGCCCGGGACTACGACGTGGCGTTGGGCCTGTCGAGCGCGGTCATGGGCGTGCAGAGCGACGGACTCGTGGCGATCCGCAACGCTTATGTCGTGGGCTCGGCGCGAGCCTACGTGCACCGGTCGCACTCGGGGCGGTATGGCATGGTCAACGCTGAGGAGGTCTACCAAAACCTCAAACGGTTTCTCTTCGGCACCCTTCGGGTCGAGATCGGCCTGCGCGGGCTGGATCTCCAGGAGGACAGGGTCTGGCAAGCCGAGGTACGACTGGCGATCCGACAACTCCCCGTTCTCATCCACGAGCAGACCGCCGCCCACTACTGCCCGGTCGACCTCAACGCAGAGGCAAAGCGCATCCCCACCCCGATGTCACCCGTGCCGCTGATCACGGTGTTCCTGATCCCCAATCCGAAGAATGTGGCGCGGTACGCGCTGGATGTGACGTTGCTGTCGCTGGTGGAGCGAGGCGGTATCTTCGGCTTCGGCGAGCACCTGGAACAGATCGGCGACTGGCAGGACTCGCTCATCGTCGAGGTGGTGCTCAGCGAAGACGGTGCGCTCACCCGGATCCAGTGGGAGTGGAACAGCACCCTCGCCGAGCGACCCGGCGTGGCCGAACTCTCGAACACGCTGGACTGGGCATCGGGGCGCAGCGCCGACGGCAGCTGGCATCCCGTCGTCCCACTCCCCAACGTGGCCGCGCGGCTGGTGGGCGATCAGGCGGGCCTGGACCTGGCCGTCACGCACTGGAACTGACGCGCGGACCGTGGCGGGCGCCTCTCGCGCATCCGGCACGATCGGCCGATAATCGCGGGAGGTGCGCAGACCAACCTGCCACACACCGAAGGCGCGGGCGCCGAGGCCCGTGCAGCGAGGAGGAGATCATGAGCACGCGTCTGAACCCTTATCTGGGCTTCCGCGACAACGCCAAGGAAGCCATGGAGTTCTACCAGTCGGTATTCGGGGGCGAACTGACCCGAAGCACCTTTGCCGAGTTCCACGCCAGCGAGGACCCGACCGAGCAGGACAAGACCATGCACGCGGCGCTGACCACCCCGTCCGGGCTGTCGCTCATGGCGGCCGACACCCCGAACGCCATGGAGTACACCCCCGGCAACAACTACTCAGTGTCGCTCAGCGGCGACAGCACGGACGCCACCGAACTGCGCGGCTTCTGGGACAAGCTCATCGACGGCGGAACGGTGACGATGCCGATGGAGGTCGCCCCCTGGGGCGACAGCTTCGGCATGTGCGTCGACAAGTTCGGCGTGGCCTGGCTGGTGAACATCGCAGGGGCTCCTGCGAACGCTCCCGCGACCACGCCCCAGCGTGCCGCCTCCAGCGACACCGTCTGAGTTTCGCGAACCGTGAGAAAGCCCCGAAACTCGCGGTTTTTCGGGGCTGATCACAGTTCGCAGGTCAGATGAACAGGGTCGTGGTGGATTCGGCTGCCTCTCCGAGGAACGTCGCCACGCCCCCGAGCTCGACCCCGGGCATCAGGTCCGTGTCGGCAATGCCCAGCAGGTCCATCGTCATGGTGCAGGCGATCAGCCGCGCGCCGCCGGTCTGCGCGGACGCGATCAGGTCGGGCAGCGGCGCCACTGCGTTGTCTCTCATGACCTTCTTGATCATGGCGGCGCCTGCGCCCAGCATGTTCATCTGCGAAAGCGGCAGGCTGCCCGCGCCGGAGGGCATCATGGTGGCAAACATCTTGTCCATCATTTTGCGGTCCCGCTTGGGGGCGTCGGCGCGACGCAGCGAGTTCAGGCCCCAGAAGGTGAAGAACATCGAGACGTCCTCGCCCATGGCCAGGGCGCCGTTGGCGATGATGAAGGCCGCGAGCACCTTGTCGAGGTCGCCGGAGAACACCACGAATGACGTCTTGCCCGGCCCGGCCGGTATCGCTGCGGGTCCGGGAGCGGCCGCTGGGGCAGTGATGCCGCCCTTGCGCATCGTGGCGACATAGCCGGGGCCTTCGGGCTGGATGGCCACGAGCTGGTGGCCGTTGCGCCTCGCCCAGGCCGGGGCATCGCTGGCGAATCCGGGGTCAGAGACGTGCACGACCACCTCGTCGCCGGGGGTGAGGGCTTTCATCTTCTCGGAGAGTTTCATGATCGGGCCCGGGCAAGCCAGACCCGAGCAGTCCAGGTCGACTCGCACGCCGGTGCCGTGCGCCAGAGCCGAGCTCGCCGCTGCAGCATCCTGGAACGCAGCGGCCTCGGCGTAGGACGTCATCGGCTGTGGCGGCTCGTCGCTCTCCGGGGCCACCTCGTGCCAGGAACGGAATGTGTCCGAGCCGCCCGACAGCGTGGCGACATCCGTGAACCCGCGCTGCACGAGCGCACGGTGCGCGAGATAACTGCGAAATCCGACCGCACAATAGAGCCGCACCGGGACCGTGTGGTCCCAGCTCGCACTGGCCTCGCGGATGCTGCCCAGCGGCACATTCTCGGCGCCCGGCAGGTGCCAGATCGAGAACTCCTCCGGGGTGCGCACGTCGACAAGGCGCGCGCCCCGTGTGGCGTCGGGGTAATCCTGGGCGTACCAGAGGGTGAGATCGCCGCGCAGCACGTTGCTCGCCACGAAACCGGCCATATTCACCGGGTCCTTCGCGGAGCCGAACGGCGGCGCGTAGGCAAGCTCGAGCTCCTCGAGGTCGTAGACACTCTGACCGGCGCGGAGCGCTGTGGCGAGTACGTCGAGGCGCTTGTCCACGCCGTCGAAACCGGCGGCCTGCGCGCCGAGGATTCGCCCGGTGTCGGGGGAGAAGAGCACCTTGAGCTGCATCATCGCGGTGCCGGGGTAGTAGCCGGCGTGCCCGGACGGGTGCACGTGAACGGCCCGATGAGGCAGCTTGGCGGCCAGGAGCTGACGTTCGGTGGCCCCGGTGCCGCCGGCCACCATGTCGAAGACCTTCACGATCGAGGTGCCCTGGGTGGAGTGGTACTCGGTGGCGCGGCCGCAGATGTTCTCGGCGGCCACCCGAGCCTGCCGGTTGGCGGGTCCGGCCAGTGGAGCGAGCCACCGGCCGGGCAGCACCGTGTGCGGGGTCTCGACGGAGTCGCCGGCCGCCCAGATGTACGGGTCGGAGGTGCGCATGTGGGTGTCGACGGTGATTCCCCCGCGGTCGCCGATCTGCAGTCCGGCGGCCACAGCGAGGGCAGTGTTCGGGCGCACTCCGGCAGAGAGGATGACCAGGTCGGCGGTCAGCACGGTGGAGTCCGTCAGCTCCACATTGAGGGTCCCATCGGGCCGGGCGGTGAAAGCGGCGGCCGCCGTGGACAGGTGCAGGGTGATGCCCCTGCTTCGCAGGTGATGCTCGACCGGCACCGAGAGCTCGTGGTCGAGCGGCGGCAGAATCTGGTCACTCATCTCGACGACGTCCACGAGTGCACCACGGTGCTTGAGGTTCTCGGCCATTTCCAGGCCGATGTAGCCCGCGCCGATCACGACGGTGCGCACCGGGCCGCGCACGCCGGCTGCTGCCTGGGCGAGCGCGGCATCGAACTGGCCCTTGATGGCATCCATGTCGCCGATCCGGCGGAGCACGTGCACCCCGGCCAGGTTGATACCCGGCAGCGGGGGCCGAAGCGCCTCGGCGCCCGGGCACAGGGCGAGAGCGTCGTAGCTCTCGGTGTATTCCCGGCCGGAATCGACCTCGCGGATCGTGATGCTGCGCGTGGCGCGGTCGATGCCGGTGACCTCGTGGCCGATGCGCACGTCGATGTCGAGGGATTCGCGCAGGCTCTCCGGAGTCTGCAACAGCAGGCGGCTGCGATCAGCGATCACCTCGCCCACGTGATACGGCAGTCCGCAGTTGGCGAAGGACACGTGGTGGCCGCGCTCGAGGACGATGATGTCGGCGGCCTCGTCCAGTCGACGTGCCCGGGCTGCGACGGACGCGCCAGCAGCGACGCCTCCAACGACGACGATCTTCATGGGATGCCTTCCGTGGACCCGACGGCCTCTTCGCCGGCGGGAGGATACCCCTATGGGTATACAAGGGGGCTGTTTGTGACAGTACACCTAGCCCTGCCGGTCTACGGGGGATAAACCGGGACTTTGGACCCGGTATCGAGGGCGAGGTGAGAGGTCGTGGACCGTGCGGACCCATCCGGAATCCCGGCGCGGGTGACCCGCCCGCTCACCGCGCCGCCGCCATCAGGACGCTTCGGCGCCTGGCTGATGCGCGACCGCGTGCAGCCGGTGGGACCTGAATCCTCCGAGCTGGGCGTCTCGACGCATGCATGGTGGAAGGTGATGTGCCTGACCGGCGTGGACTACTTCTCCACCCTCTCGTACCTGCCCAGCATCGCCGTGGTCGCCGCCGGGGTGCTCTCGCCGCTGGCCACCGTACTTATCGTGCTCCTGACCCTGCTGGGGATGCTGCCGATGTACCGCCGGGTCGCCGTGGAAAGCCCGAACGGGCAGGGGTCAGTGGCCATGCTCGAACGGCTGCTGCCGTTCTGGCGCGGCAAGGTCTTCGTGCTCGTGCTGCTCGGCTTCGTCGCGACCTCGTGGATCATCACGATCACCCTCTCGTCCGCGGATGCGACGGTGCACCTCCTGGAGAACCCTGCCGCACCCGACTTCCTGGACGGCCAGGCGGTGCCGGTCACCGTGCTCTTCCTGCTCGTGCTCGGCGGGGTGTTCCTGCTCGGCTTCCGGGAGGCGGTTTCCGTCGCGATCCCGCTCGTGGCCGTGTTCCTGCTGCTCAACGGCACCGTGATCGTCGTGGGGCTGTTCGAGGTCGTCACCCAACCGGATGCGCTGACCGGATGGCTGTCCGCCGTCGCCACCGTCGGGGCCGGCCCGGGCGACATCCTGGTACCGGTGCTGCTGGCGTTCCCGCTGCTGGTGCTCGGGCTGTCCGGCTTCGAGACCGGGGTGAGCATGATGCCGCTCGTGGCCACGACCGGGCGGACAGCCGAGGAACGCCTGGCATCCCGGGTGCGCAACACCCGCAAGCTGCTCACCCTCGCTGCGGGCATCATGAGCGTCTACCTGATCGCCAGCAGCATCGTCACGACGGTCCTGATCCCGGCCGACGCCTTCGACGACGGCGCTCCGGCGAACGGCCGGGCGCTGTCGTACCTGGCGCACGAGTACCTCGGCAACGGGTTCGGCAATCTCTACGACATCAGCAGCATCTTCATCCTCTGGTTCGCCGGCGCATCCGCCATGGCCGGCCTGATCAACATCGTGCCGCGGTACCTGCCCGGCTACGGGATGGCGCCGGAATGGAGCCGGGCGGTGCGGCCGGTCGTGCTCGTGTACACGGGGGTGAGCATCCTGATCACCATCGGGTTCACGGCGAGCGTCGACGCCCAGGCCGGAGCATATGCCACCGGCATCCTGGTGATGATGGTGTCTGGCGCCGTAGCCGTGACGATCTCGGCGGGGCGGAGGCGCCGGCACCGGGCTGCCATCGGGTTCGGGGTGCTGTCGGGAGTGCTGCTCTATGCCCTCGCGGCGAACATCATCGAGAAGCCCGACGGCATCATGATCTCGGCGCTGTTCATCGCCGGGATCATCCTGGTGTCGCTGGTATCCCGGGTGTCGCGCACGACGGAGCTGCGCGTGGAGAGCGTCGAATTCGACGAACAGGCCCGACAGTTCATCGCCGACTCCCTGGCCTTCGACGGCGCCCTCGATGTGGTCGCCAACAAGCGCAAGACCGGGGACCAGGCCGAGTATGCCGAGAAGGAATCCGAGCAGCGCGGCATGAACCCGGTTCCGGGCGCCGCCGACGTGCTCTTCCTCGAGATCGAGGTGATCGATCCGTCGGGGTTCAGCGACGTGCTGCACGTGCGCGGCGTGGAGGTGGGCGACTATCGGGTGTTGCGCGCGCACAGCCCGGCGGCACCGAACGCGATCGCGGCGATCCTGCTCGCCCTCCGGGATGCCACCGGGGTGCGTCCGCAGGCCTACTTCGAATGGTCGGAGGGCAACCCGGTGGGGCATCTGCTGCGCTACCTGCTCCTCGGGCAGGGCGACACGGCGCCGGTGGTGCGCGAGATCCTGCGGGAGACCGAACCCGACGCCGCCCGGCGCCCCGCCATCCACGTCGGCGGCGGCTGACCCCTCCGCGCCTGTGAAAAAGCCCCGGAACGCGCGCGTTTGCGGGGCCTAAGTCACAGTTCGCGGGAGGGGGATTAGGTTGGGGGCATGGCGAGCGAATCGACGGAGCTGACTGTCGCCGGACCCCACGGCGACCGCACACTACGCATCTCGAGCCCGAGCCGGGTGCTCTGGCCCGAGCTGGGCATCACCAAGCTGGACCTGGCCCGGTACCTGGTGGACGTGGGGGAGGCGTTCGTGGCCGCGAACGGCGACCGGCCGGTGTCACTGCAACGCTTCCCGGGCGGTATCGACGGTGAACAATTCTTCTCGAAGAACCCGCCGAAGGGGGCGCCCGACTTCGTGCGTTCAGTGCCGGTGGTCTACCCGAGCGGGCGCACGCACCCGCAACTCGTGATCGACGAACCGGCCGGCGCCGTCTGGGCCGCGCAGATGAACACCGTGGTGTTCCACCCGTGGCCCTCCCGGGCAGAGAACACCGACAATCCCGACCAGCTGCGCGTCGACCTCGACCCGCAACCCGGCACCGATTTCGACGACGCCATTCCGGTGGCCCAGGAGCTGCGCCAGGTGCTGGCCGAGGCCGGCCTCACGGCGTTCGTGAAGACCTCCGGCAACCGCGGCCTGCACGTGTTCGCCCCTATCGAACCCCTCGAGGAATTCCAGGTGGTGCGGCACGCCGTGATCGCCGCCGCCCGCGAGGTGGAGCGACGGTTGCCGACGACCGTGACCACGAATTGGTGGAAGGAAGAGCGCGGAGCCCGGATCTTCGTCGACTTCAACCAGGCCAACCGCGACCGCACCATGGCCGGCGCCTACAGCCCCCGGGCACTCGCCCACGCACCCGTCTCCTGCCCGATCGACTGGGACGAGCTGGAGGGCGCCGACCCCACGACGTTCACCGTCGAGACCGTGCCGGCCCGGCTGCGCGCGACCGGCGACCCCTGGGCGAAGATGAACGCGGAGCCCGGCCGCATCGACACCCTGCTCGACTGGTGGCGACGCGACCTCGACGCCGGGCTCGGCGAGCTGCCGTTCCCACCGGACTATCCCAAGATGCCGGGGGAGCCGCCCCGCGTGCAGCCCAGCCGTGCCCGGCACGACCCCGACGACTAGTCCGTCGTCCGGGGGATGCCCTCCGCTCTCTGGGTGGCTAACGTGGCAGTCATGAGCGCACCGAGCACCAGCCAGCATCCCGCCCCGGCCGCCACCCCTCTGGTGGACCGCGTTCCGTGGGTGGCCGTCGTGGTCTTCGTCGTGATGGCCTGCGCTCTCGCCTGGCTCGTGGTCCTCCCGCTCTGGCTCGACGGCAGCGGCCTGGCCAACCCGCTCGCGGCCCTGCTCCTGCCCGTCATGATGTTCACACCGGCCGTGGCCGCCCTGTTCGTGGTGTTCATGGTGCAGCGCCCCCGACCCGCATCCATCCCCGAATACCTCGGGCTGTGGCCGCTGCGCCCCGTCAAGCGCACCATCTGGATGACGGTCTTCGGCATCTTCGGCAGTGTGCTCCTGGTCATCGCGGGGGTCTTCCTGGCCGCGGCTCTCGGCCTCGTTCAGCTGGACCTGGTCGCCTTCTCCGGCTTCGCGCAGATCCTGGACGCCGCCAACCCCACCTCGTCGCCGATTCCCGTGGGCATGGTCGTGCTGATCCAGCTGCTCACGATCCCGGTCGCGGCGATCTTCAACGGCTTCTTCGCCCTGGGCGAAGAACTCGGCTGGCGCGGCTGGCTGCTGCCGAGCCTGCGCCCCCTCGGCACCTGGCCGGCCCTGCTGATCAGCGGCGCGGTCTGGGGTTTCTGGCACAGTCCCGTGATCCTGCTCGGCTACAACTTCGCGCAACCCAACCTGCTGGGCATGGCCCTGATGGTCGGTGGATGCGTGTTCTACGGCATCCTGATCGGCTGGCTGCGCCTCCGCACGGCGTCGGTCTGGCCCTCGGTCTTCGCCCACGGTGCCTTCAACGCTGCCGCCGGCTTCCTGATCCTGGTGGCCGCCGCCGGCACCTCCGCAGACCCTGCCGCGCTCGGCCCGCTGGGCTGGGTGGCCTGGATCGTGATGGCCGTGGTGATCGGCGTGCTGGTGCTGACCGGTCAATTCCGGATCCAGCCCCGGTTGGAGCGCCGGCCGCGCATCTCCCCTCCCGCGGCGGTCGTGCCCGGTTCCGGTCCCGCCGGCGTTTAGCGGGCGCTCGGCGCGTAGCTCAGAAAGCGGTAGCGGAGGCCGGTGCGCGAGGTGAGCCACTCGGACGCGTCGACCTGCACGAACCGTGCGCCCACGGCCGGGGCGACGGTGTCACCGCCGGCCTCGAGATCAACCTCGGTGACCTCGAGCCGGGCGGCCAGCGGCATCGCCTGCCGGTAGATGTCGCCGCCGCCGATGACCCAGACCAGGTCGGGGGCCGCGGCGGCCAGCGCCTCGGTGAGCGAGTGCACGACGCTGGCGCCTTCGGCTCGCCACTGCGGCTGCCGAGTGATGACGATGTTGCGCCGGCCTGCCAGGGGCCGGAAGCGTTCGGGCAGGGAGTCCCAGGTGCGGCGGCCCATGATCACGGCGCCACCGAGCGTGATCTGCTTGAAGTGTGCCAGGTCCTCCGGCAGGTGCCAGGGGATGCTGCCGGCGTCGCCGATGACGCCGCCCTTGGCCTCTGCCCAGATCAGGCCTATGCGGGCGTCGGCCGTCTCACCGGACGGCACTATCGCGGGCGTCCCGGTTTCAGACGGCAACGGGCGCCTTGATCGCCGGGTGGTGCTGGTAGTCCACGACCTCGAGATCCTCGAACTGGTAGTCGAAGATGCTGTCCCGTTCGGTGGTGATCTTCAGCGTCGGCGCCGGGTAGGGCGTGCGGCTGAGTTGCTCGGTGACCTGCTCGATGTGGTTGGAGTAGATGTGGCAATCCCCGCCGGTCCAGATGAAGTCGCCCACCTCGAGGCCGGTCTGGGCCGCCACGAGGTGCGTGAGCAACGCGTAGCTGGCGATGTTGAACGGCACGCCGAGGAACAGGTCGGCGCTGCGCTGATAGAGCTGGCAGGAGAGCTTGCCGTCGGCGACATAGAACTGGAACAGGGCATGGCACGGAGCCAACGCCATGTCGGGGATGTCGGCGACGTTCCACGCCGACACGATGATGCGCCGGGAGTCCGGGTTGGTCTTGAGGGTCTCGATGACCTGGGCGATCTGGTCGATGTGGCCGCCGTCCGGGGTCGGCCAGGAGCGCCACTGCACGCCGTACACCGGTCCGAGTTCGCCCTGCTCGTCGGCCCACTCGTTCCAGATGCGCACGCCGTGCTCCTGCAGCCAGCCCACGTTGCTCTCGCCACGGAGGAACCAGAGCAGCTCGTAGGCGAGCGACCGGAAGTGCACCCGTTTCGTGGTGATCATCGGGAAGCCCTGACTGAGGTCGAAACGCAGCTGCGCGCCGAACACGCTCAGGGTTCCGGTACCGGTGCGGTCGGCCTTGTTCGCTCCGGTTTCGAGCACCAGGCGCAGCAGGTCCTCGTACGGGGTGGCGATCGCGCTGGCGTCGCTCAGGCTGGGTTCCGGCTGAGTGTTCATTGGCTCAAATCTACCCGGTGCAGTCCGCCTCCGGGGCATTGTTTCGCGGTGCCGAAATCCGCCGTAGCAGAGATTCCCGCCCGTGCCGCGAACGGATGCTTGATTTCTGTGTACGTTCACAGTAACGTCGGTCGGAGTCGGGGATGAGCTGGTCAACTGCTTTTTCCTCGAGCCTGGGAACGTGCACAGAAACGCGATCCCGCCCACAACAATGAAGTTGGCACAACAATGAAGTTGGAGCGCATGGATCTCACTCTCACCCCTCCGCGGCCGAAGCGGCACGACGCCCGCCGTCCGCTCATCGCGTCCGTTGCCGCCCTGGCGATCGCGGCGGCACCGTTGCTGGCGCTGGCGCCGGCGACCCCGTCTGCCGCCGCGTCAGGCACCTCGGTGAACCTGGACCTGACCGGCCAGTGGCAGTTCTCGCTGGGCGACGATCTCGCCTGGGCCGACCCGGCCTTCGACGATTCAACCTGGTCGGCCGTGACAGTGCCCGAGGTGGGCGGCGGCCGCGAGTTCGACGACTACGACGGTTTCGCCTGGTACCGGCTCACCTTTGACCTGCCCGCCGACGCGGCGGGCACCAACCTGGTGGCCTCGATGGGTTTCATGGACGACGTCGACGAGGTCTACCTCAACGGCACCCGGATCAACGGGTCGGGCTCGCTGCCGCCGGATGCCGAGAGCCAGTGGTTCGAACAGAGGCTCTACCCGGTTCCGGCCGCCCTGCCGGTCTTCGGTGGCAGCAACACCCTCGCCGTGCGCCTGTACGACATGACCGGCGGCGGCGGGTGGTACCAGGGTCCCGTCGGCCTCTACTCGAAGGACGCACTGCGCGAGGAGGTTCTCGGCATCTCGGGTCCGCTCGCCGACCCTGAGGCCACGAGCTGGGTGGGCGACCTCTTGGCGACACAGGCCGGCGCCCTCGCATCCGGTGACATCGACGCGTACCTCGCGACGCTCTCGGCCGACTACGTGCACGACGGTCGTGACCGGGCCCGGCGGGAGAGCGAGTTGCGGCAGTGGCTGGCCGAGTCGGGCTCCCTGACCCTGACCGATGCCAGTGTGGAGGTCGTGGAGAGCTCCGACGGTCGTCTCGTCGTCGACACCAACCGAACGATCAGCGGGATGCGGGACGGCGCGCCGTTCAGCTTCCAGCCGACCACCCAGGAGTTCCTGACGCTCGACCGGGAGACCCGCACCGAGAAGGGGAACCACTCCCGGTTCTTCCGCGATTACGTGGAGTCGACCGTGGAAGATGCGCGCCGGGAGTACATCACCTACCTGCCGCCGTCGTACTTCACCCAGCCCAACCGCGAGTTCCCGGTCGTCTACCTGCTGCACGGTTTCAACGGCGGCAGCCGGGAATGGGAGCCGCGGGACTTCGGCACCAAGCTCGACGAGCTCTACACCGCTGGCGGCCTCGCCGAATCGATCGTGATCATGCCCGACGCCGACTCGCTCTGGTACGTCGACAATGACGGCGGCGCACCCTGGCGCACCATGTTCACCACCGAGATGATCCCGCAGGTGGACGAGCAATACCGCACGCTCGCCTCCCGCGAGTACCGCGGCCTGTCCGGAGTCTCGATGGGCGGGTTCGGCGCGTATTCGCTCGGGCTGGCCTACCCCGAGCTGTTCTCCTCGATGGCCTCGCACATGGGAGCCCTGAACCTCGCTCCCGCGCAGGTGGGCGTCACCTCGCCCGGGGGGCCGCAAGCTCAGTCGCCATCCCCGCTCACGGTCGTGGCGGGACTGTCCGCCGAGGCACTCTCGCGATACGACTACTTCTTCGACGCCTGCGAGTTCGACGACTACGCCTTCGATGACGCCGCCCGGTCGCTGGACACCCTCCTCACCGGCAAGGGGGTGGCGCACACCTATGCGCTGTACCCGGAGGGACGCCACAACGACGCCTGCTGGGTTCCGCGCATCGCCGACTCGTTCGGCATGCACTCCGACCACGTGCGGGCAGCCGGACTGGTGGAGAACAACGGGCCGGATCCGGTGACCGAGCCCACACCGACCCCCGGCACCACCGCGCCGGCTGTCACGCCCCCGACGTCGACGGCCACGCCGGCGCCCGTTGCGGCATCGACCCCGGCCGCGGCCTCGACGAGCCGCGCCCAGGTCCTGGCGGCCACGGGCGTCGACCCGTCGGGTGCGATCGGTGCCGTGCTCGCCCTGGTGGCGGCGGGGATCGCGCTGCTGGTCCTGGGGCGCCGCCGGGCGCTGAATCGGTAGCACGTCCACCGTCGGATACGGCCGCTCCCCGGCGCACCGGGGAGCGGCCTCCGAGGTACACGGATGCGCGCGAGCGCCGACGGCGGCCGCCGGGCGCGCCCGTCGTCACCTCCCTCCGCCTGCGGCTCATGATCGGTAGCATGGGCCCGTGAAGCCCTTTCTGCTGCTGGCGACCCGGCCCGAGGACGAGGCCGCCGACGACGAGTACGCCGGCTTCCTCGCCGCAGGCGGGTTGACGCCGGACCAGCTGCACCGAGTGCGGCTGGAGGCCGCGCCTCTGCCGTCCATCGCCCTCGACGACTACTCCGGGGTGATCGTGGGCGGCAGCCCGTTCAACGCCAGCGACCCCGACGACACCAAATCTCCCGTGCAGCGCCGTGTCGAACGCGAACTCGCCGGGCTGCTCGACCAGGTCGTCGCCCGGGACTTCCCCTTCCTCGGCGCCTGCTATGGCATCGGCCTGCTCACCAGTTACCTCGACGGCGTCGTCGACGACACCTGGTCGGAGCCGGCCGGCCCCATCATGGTGAGCCTGACCGCGGCGGGCCGCGCCGACCAGCTCTTCGGCACGGTGGCGGCCGATTTCGAGGCGTTCGTGGGTCACAAGGAGGCCTGTACGGCGCTGCCGACCGGCGCCGTGCTGCTGGCGACGGGGGCGAACTGCCCGGTGCAGGCGTTCCGGGTGGGCGAGAACGTCTACGCCACCCAGTTCCACCCGGAGCTCACCCAGGCCGGCATCCTCACCCGCCTGCGGGTTTACAGCGACAACGGCTATTTCGAACCGGATGCCTACGACGAGGTGATGGCCGCCATCGCCGCCGCAACGGTGACCGAGCCGGCCACCATCATGAAGGCCTTCGTGGAGCGCTTCGGCACACCCTGACCGTCACTTGTCGCCTGTGAAGTAACTGGCGATGGCGTCGGACTCGCTCTGCAGGGTGTCGCTGTCGATGAGGTCACCCGCCTGGCCGGCCAGCAGTGCGGTCCACCGGTCGAGAACCGCCTGCGCGGCGCCGCTGTCGTAGAGGCTCGTAGTGAGCGCGGCCGTCGCCGTGTCGACAAGGGCCGAGAAGCTGCTGTCGGCCAGGAACCGGGTGGCGAGGATGTTGTCGCCGCCCATGCCGCCGGCTGTGGAGTCCGGTGCGGCTCCGTCCGGCGCGGTCGCGCCATCCGGCGGGGTGCCGCGGTCGCCGCCGTCCGGGCCGCCCTCGCCCATGCCACGCATAGCGCCGCCGCCGTTCAGGGTGCCGAACGAGAGGTTGGCGTCCCATGCCACGACGGTCATCAGGCCCGTTGTGCTGTCGTAGCGCAGGTAGGAGTTGTTGCCAGGACCGTCGATGTCGTCGAAGTTATCGGTCAGGTTTTCCACGGCCAGATAGGTCGCGAACGACTCCACGTCGAGGTAGTTGCCCAGCTCGGCGGCGAAGGTGGCATCGTCGGAGTTGTTGATGACGTCGAGGAACGCGATCAGCGGGGTGAGGTCGTCCTCCCCGGTCTTCTGGTTGAAGACGTCGACGTAGTCGGCCGGGTCATCGCCGCGGTAACTGTAGTCTCCGTCGGAGTCGGCCTTGTAGGTGATGCCGTCGTTCTCGAAGGTGTCCGTGTTCCACAGGTCGTCGTCGATGCTCTCCATCACCAGCCGCAGGGCCTCGTCGCCGCCGTTGACGCTCAGGCGCACCGCGGCCGACTTCTCGGTCTCCAGCCCGCTGAGCCCGATCAGTTCGAGGGCCACGGCTTCGTTGAGAGAGGATTCGGTGGTGTTGCCGCGCACCACGAACTCAGTGCGGTCCTGGTAAGACTGTCCGTCGACATACTTGTCGAGCCGGATCAGCCAGGGCAGGGTCTGCGGGGAGTCGGTATCCACCGATCCGTCGCTCGGGTCGGCCGGGGCGTCGGTACCGGTCGCGGTGTCATCATCGGACTCCGTGGCATCCCCGATCCCGCGCAGACTCGAGTTGCCCTTCAGACGCAGCCCGACCTGCTCGAACACCGTGCCGTCGATGGTCACCGTCGCCGAGATCCAGCCCTTGTCGCCGGTTGCGGTGTAGGCGGCGAGCATCGCCTGGTAGTCGGCCTTGTCATAGTCGATCGTGACGGAATGCACGAGGCTGGTGTCGTAGAAGTCAGCGCCGACCAGCGCCGCCGCCTGTTCAGCCGTCAGGGACGAGGAGGTGACCGACCCGGTGGAGTCGCAGGCGGCCAGACCGCCGAGGGCGAGAACTCCGATCACAACCGCGGCGATGGGTTTGGCGGCTGCACGGGAGCGACGGGACGATCGGGCGGTTCGGGAGGAGTGGCCTGACTGGCCGGCGGGATGGGGCTGACGCACGATGGGGCCTTCCGGTAGGGAATTCCCACCCCACCAGAGCGCCCTATGGCTTCCCTATGGGGCGCTCAAGCATCCGCTGAGCGCCGGCAGCAAGCCCACCCCGGGTCAGAGCAACTTGCGGGCCGTGGCCCAGGCCGTCAGTTCGTGCCGGCTGGAGAGCTGCAGCTTGCGCAGAACGGCGGACACATGCGTCTCCACGGTCTTGGGGGAGATGAAGAGCGCGCTCGCCACCTCCTTGTAGGCGTACCCGCGTGCGATCAGGCGCATCACCTCCTGCTCCCGGGCCGAGAGACGATCGAGTTCGTCGTTGGTCGCCGCGGTCTCGCCGGAAACGGCGCCGAAAGCGTCGAGCACGAACCCGGCCAAGCGGGGCGAGAAGACGGCGTCCCCGCCGGCCACCCGACGGGCTGCATCGGAGACCTCGGCGCCCGACGAACTCTTGGTGATGTAGCCGCGGGCACCGGCCCTGATGACGGTGACCACGTCGTCGGCCGCATCCGACACGCTCAGGGCCAGGAACACGGTGGCCGGCGCCCGCGCGGCCGCGGCCCTGATGACCTCAGCGCCGCCTCCGCCGGTGCCGCCGGGCAGGTGCACGTCCAGCAGCACCACGCGGGGCTGGGTGGCCACAACGACGGCGATGGCCTCGTCGACGGTCGCTGCCTCGCCGACGACCCGCAGCGCCGGGTCGAGCTCTGAGCGCAGGCCCGACCGGAAGATCGAGTGGTCATCCACGATCACCACGGTGAGCTCGGGGCCGGGCACGGTCCCTGGAACCGTGCCGGACGGGGTGGTCTGATCGGTCATGGTGTGCCGTCCTGGGGGTCGGGGTGAGGGGCGCTCCGGTCGGGCAGGGCGTGGTCCGCCGGGTCCTGCTCCGGCTGGTCGTACTCGGACTGGCCGTTGAGGGGGAGGGTGAGCCGGATCTCGGTACCGGTGCCGCCCGGGCCAGCCTGAACCACGGCCGTGCCGCCGGCCCGTCCCATGCGGGCCAGGATCGACTCCCGCACCCCCATGCGGTCGGCGGGGATCTGGTCGAGCGCGAAACCGGGGCCCCGGTCGGTGACACTCACGTCGATGGCGGTAGGCGAGGACTCCACGTAGACGGACACCCGGCCGCCGGCGTGCCGGGCTGCGTTGAGAATGGCCTCCCGCGCGGCTGCCAGAAGGGCCTCCGGCACGTCCCGGTCGATGCTGCCGACCGAGACCACATCAACGTGCACGGCGAAGTCGCGCTCAACGGTGGTCGCGATACCGCGCAGTTCTGCGGCCAGATCCACCGGTCCGGTCGCGGAGCCGGTGAACAGCCACTCGCGTAGATCGCGTTCCTGGGCGCGGGCGAGCCGGGCGGCATCGGAGTGCGGTCCGGCCTTCTGCTGGATGAGCGCGAGGGTCTGCAGCACCGAATCATGCAGATGAGCGGCCATCTCGGCCCGTTCGGACTCCCGCTCTCGTAGGGCACGCTCGTCGGACAGGTCGCGCATGAGGCGTACCGCCCACGGGGCAACGACCACCGCCACCCCCACGAGCACCGACAGCGCGGCAACGACGACGGTCCAGATGTTGGGGTTCTCACTGGTGACGAAGAACAGCAGAATGCCCAGGGCCACCAGAACCAGCGCCCCCAGAGCGCGCACGAGCATGCCGGAGCTTCGCGGCCCGGCTCCGCTGCGGAGCTCGGCGAACTGGCGCCAGGCCAGCCCCGTGCCCGCGAGGGCGACGATCGCGGGGATGATGGCATCCACCGGCAACGCGGCGCCCAACCGGTTGGCGATGAGCGCGCCCGCCGTGGTCACGAGCGCCAGCCCCAGAAGGATCTCGGTGACCGGTGCATGACGGGAGGCGGCGGTCTCACCGTCGGCCCCGGCGGCGGACGCGTCGGCCGGGGTGAGAACGGCCTTGGGCAGGTCGGAGCGGCCCGCGTCTCCCAGGGGGTGCGCGGACTCGTCGGGGGTGGTGGCCCACAGCCAGCCGTAGAGCAGCACCCCGGCGCCGCCGCAGAGGGCCAGAACCACGGCGACGGTGCGCACGTAGGTGACCGGCAGGCCGGAGTGCCGGGCGAACCCGGCGCAGACGCCTGCGATGATGCGCAGGCGTGGCCGCACAAGCTGCCCGCTGAGGCGGGGTCCGGTGGGACGCACGGTGGTCACAGGTCCATCCAAGCACGCCCAGAGTTGCCGGTCGCACCCTGATTCGCAGGCTCAGGGTGCAATCAGGGTCTTCCCCCATGGCCGCCGTGGTGCAGGGCGCGGGAGTATGGAGCCATGACAGACGCAGGGTCCACCACCACATCGGGTTCAGCCTACGGAAACTCCGGCCAGCCCACGCCGCCGGGCGGCGCCGCGTTCTTCGACTGGGTGCGAGGCCTCGGCTTCGTGCGCGGCCGGGACCGCTGGCTGGCCGGCGTGTGCGGGGCGATCGCGTCCCGCACCGGTCTCGATCCGTTGGTCGTGCGCGGCATCGCCGTCGTGATCGCGATCCTCGGTGGGCCGATCTTCTTCCTCTACGCCGTCGGCTGGGCCCTGATGCCCGACGAATCCGGGCGAAGCCTCGTGGAGCAGGCCGTGCGTCAGGTGTTCGAGCCGGCCATGATCGCCGTCGGGGTGCTCCTGTTCTTCACCTTCGTCCCCTGGATGCAGGGCATCTGGTGGCAGGGTCCGCCCGAAGTCTGGGGAATGCCCGGATGGCTCGAGGTCTTGTTGCGCACCAGCTGGGCGATCGGGCTCACGGTTGGCATCATTCTCCTGGTGATCTACATCGCCAAGCGGGTGCCGTCACCGCGCAACCGGCCCGCCACGGGCTACGGAAGCGCTGCCCCGCAGACTTCGCCGTACGGCAGTGCGCCGCAGTCCGGCAGCGCACCCCAGCCCGGAGGCGTCCCGCAGCCGAGCGCGGCATCCGACACGACCGCCGGCGCCGGAACACCCGCCCAGCCTGCCCAGGTTTTCCCGGCCGACCCCGCGCCCACCGCGTACCCCGCCGCCCCCCCCGCCGCAGCTTTCGTGCCGCCCATCCCGCCCGTGCCGCAGCCACCGGCCGCGCCGGCTTCGGCCACGGCCCCCACGGTTCCGGTGTCGCCCGTCTCCGGGAGCACTCCGCCGACGGGCCCCTCGCTCTGGGATGACCTCACCGGTCACGGCGTCCCTGCTGCAGCGGCATCCGGTGGGTCTGCGCCGTACGGATCGACAGCGTCCGGATTCGCACCGTCCGGATCCGCACCCTCCGGGGCGGCCGCGTCCGGCTCCGGCGGGTACGGGTCCGGCCACGGGGCGGCCGGCTACGGTGCTGCGGACACCGCGCGACCCTTCGATCCCGACCGGTACCGGGCGTCGCACCGCCGCAAGCACCTGGGCGCCGGCTACATCGCCGTCGTCAGCGGAATCGCCCTGAGCATCGGCGCCGTGGCCGCCTCCTTCGTCGCCGATGGCTCCTGGTCGAACAGCGCCTTCCTGGTAGGTGCGTCCGCCGCGCTCGCCGTGATCGCCCTGGGAATCGTGATCGCCGGCGTCCGCGGCAAGGAGGGCGGCTGGCTGACCTTCTTCAGCCTCGTCCTGTCGGTCTCCCTGGCCTGGACGGCGTTCATTCCGGCCGGGACTGACGTCGCCACCTTCGGTGATCCCACCTGGCAATACAGCACCGACAGCCCCACGGGTTTCGCGATGATCGCCGGCGCACCCACCATCGACCTCACCGACCTCGACACCGCGCCGTCTGGCACATCCCGCGAGGTCGACGTCTGGACAGCCTTCGGCGACGTGGAACTCCTGCTGCCCGACAACCGCACCGTGGCAGTGGAGGCCAGCAGCCTCGCCGGCGGGATCGACTACGGCACCAGCAACGACCTCGACCGGGGTGGTGTGCTCTTCCACGACTCGCAGGTGGTGGCGGAAGGCGCCGGAACCGGCGTGACCACGGTCCGGGTCTGGACGCTCTTCGGCCAGGTCACCATCAACCAGCCGGCAGAACGCTAGGAGAAGACCATGACCAGTTCCAACAGCACCCCCGACAGCACCCCCAACAGCACCCCCGACGACATCCCGACCGGCGGACCGAGCACCGACGTGCACCCGGATGCTCACGCATCCGCGGCTACGGAGCCAGACACGGCCGCGTACAGCACGTCCTCCACCAGCACGTCTTCGACCAGCACGTCGCCCATCGGAACTGCGCCCACCGACGCCGTGCCGGCGCCCCAGCCGCCGGCACCTGCGGCGGCAGCACCCGCGCCCCGGCGCCGCCCGTTGTTCTCGACCATGCTGTGGGGCGCGTTGATGCTCGCCCTGGCCGCCTTCGTCGCGGCTCGCGAGCTGGTACCGGGGGAACTCGACCTGGTCACCTGGCTACTCACGGCGGTGGTGGGTATCGGACTGCTGCTCGTCGTGGCCGGCATCGCCGCTGCGTCCCGGCGGGCCGGCTAGAGGTCTCGTGCGGCGACGCCGCCGGGATCAGACGACCCTGAACACCTTGCTGATCACGGGTTCGGCATCCGTCAGCTGCCAGTCGGGGTCGCCCCGGTGCTTCCGGATGGCGGGAACCAGCGTTTCCCAGTAATCCCGGTGCACCGTGCGCCAGTGTTCGAGGGTGGGGGATTCGTGCCGGGCCAGCTCCAGGGTGGCCTCGGCGGCGGTGGTCTCGACCACCTCGAGAACCTCGATCACGGCAACCCTGAAGTCACCCGAATCGACCAGGGCGTACCGTGACCCGGCGACGGGCAGCGCCTCACCGGTCATCTCGTAGGCGACGCGCAGGTTGGACGAGCCGGTCTTCGCGCCGCTCATGACCAGAGCCACCATGAGTTCGCGGAACTCGCCCGGTTCGCCGAATACGAGTGGTGGAAGCGTGGTGATCTCGGCGTGCATGGTGGCTTTCTTTCACGGGCACCCGCGTCCGTTCGCGCGTGGTGGGGAGAACCAGCTTAGGCGGCACGCGAGGCTGCCCGATGACGACACTCCTACCGTTCCGCACCCGTCGGTCGCCGTCGACGGCGGCGTCCCTGCCGCGCCGTCGTGTGCCTCGCCGGACGGCCGTGCCGGTGGCATGATGCGAGGAGCACGGGCCGCCAACCGAGGCCGGCGCGACGACGACGGGAGAGCACCATGGCGCAGCGAAAGTGGAGCGATATGAGCGGAGCCCAGCGGTTCGGCGTTGTGGCCGGGGGCATCGTGCAACTGGTCCTCGCCGGCCTGGCCTGGAGCGACCTGGCCCATCGACCGGCCAAGAAGGTCAATGGGCCCAAGGGCGTATGGGCGGCCGTGATCGCCATCAACTATGCCGGCCCGATCGCCTACTTCATCGGTGGCCGCAAGGACTGATCAGGTGTACCAGCTGGGTTCGGGCACCTCGTTGAGCAGCACATACTGCCCTACTTCGCGCTTCTTGTAGGCGGCGGGGTCGTGAAGACTGTGCGTCCGCAGATTGCGCCAGAAGATGTCCAGCCCGACCGAGTTGGCCGTGGCCCGTGCCCCGGTGAGCTCGTAGATCTTGCTCGTGGTCTCCAGGCCGTCCTCGATGGCGCGAAGCTTGGCCGCGGCGATGAGCACGGCGATCTCGCCGCGGCGCCGGGGGCTGAGGTCTTCCCGCGGCTCGTGCAAGACCTGGCTGATCTCGGCGCCCGCCCGGTCCGCGATGGCCTCGTCCGCCCAGAGCTTGGACTGCAACTGGCCGTAGCCCTCGAGGAGGTACCACTCGTCGGTCGCCCGCTCTTTGTTGTCTCCGCCGTACGGCCAGGCGCGGGTGGAACTGCGGGTGTATTCCGCCGCCGTCTCGAGGGCGCCCTGGGTGATGCCCAGGTAGAAGTTCGTGAAGACCAGTTGGATGGCGGGCACGTTGAGCGTGTTGTAGACCAACGGCTGGAAGACTTTCCCGACGAATCCGGCGGCGTCGGACCATGGCACCCGCACCTCGCGGATCTCCACCGAGCCGGACTCGGTGAGGCGTTGGCCGAGATTGTCCCAGTCTCCGCCGAAGACGATCCCGGGCTGGCTGGTGGGCACGATCGCGAAGATGTGCGTGTCGGTGCCGTCGAGGACCCCTTCCAGGACGGTGAGGTCGGCCACCTCGCCACCGGTGGAGAACGACTTGTGCCCGGAGAAGACCAGCTCCTCGCCGTCCTCGCGCACTGACAGGTCCGAGTCGCGGGGATTGACGGCACCGCCGAACAGAAAGCTGTTCGTCGTGTAGAGCTCCTCGACGGCCGCGATCTGCTCGTCGGTGGCGACCAGACGGGCCGCCCACGCCCACAAGTAGTGATAACCGAGCAACTGGCCGATGGAACCGTCCCCACGCGCGACGACCCGGATCACCTGGTAGGCGGTTTCCCAGCTCTGACCGCCGCCGCCGTGAGCGACCGGGCCGAGCAGGGTCACCAGGCCGGAGTCCTTGAGGAGGCGCACCTCGGCATGGGGCGTCAGATTGGCGCGGTCACGGTCGACCGCGTCGACGATCAGGATGTCCGAGACCTCCCTGGCCCGGGCCAGCCACTCCTCTGCCGATGACGGGTGCGGCGAGCCGGCCCACCGGCCGGCGGAGGAGCCGTCGGTGGGAGCGGTGCTGACGCCGAGCTGCTCGGTGTGGGTCATGATGTCTCCTTCTGTTCGGTGATCGTGCTGTTCGGTGATGGTGCCGTGTTCCCGCCGGTCCCGGCCCGCCGTGGGCACCACGAAGAAGCGGCCGGCGGGGGCCGCTGCGAGCGTGTCGACGCCACGGGGTGGGGGATTCTGTCGAGGTGTTGCAACCCTAGACAGCACCCGTGGCCGGCACCGGAATACGACCGGAAGTTACGTCGGAGGGCACGGACAGGGGCCGGGTTGCCCGGAGGCCCGCCCTCGCTTAGCCTGAATGGGCGTCGTGACCGGGCACGGCAGAAGTGGGTGGGTGCTGACGATGTCGTCGAACGTTCAGGTCGTCCAGGCCGCCTCCGGCCGGAAACGGCTCGTGCGCCTGCGGCGCAGCAACACAGCTGGGGTGGGCTACGCCCGGCGCCGTTCCGGCCGCGGATTCAGCTACCGGGATGCCGACGGCCGCACGGTGACCGACCCCGAGTTGCGCGCCCGGTTCGCCGCACTCGCCATCCCGCCGGCCTGGACGGATGTCTGGATCGCCCCGTATTCCAACGGCCACATCCAGGCCACGGGCATCGATGCCGCCGGCCGCCGTCAGTACCTGTACCACCCCGACTGGCACACCCGGCAGGACCGGGTGAAGTTCGCCCGCGCGCTCGAGCTGGCCCAGTCGCTGCCCGCGGCTCGCGGCTACGTCACCCGGAGCCTCCGGCGCACCCCGTCCTCGGCCGACGAGTCCCGGGACCAGGCCCTCGCCGCCGCGTTCCGCATCCTCGATCAGGGTGCCCTGCGGATCGGCAGCGAGCGGTACGCCGAGGAGAACGGCAGCCACGGCTTGTCCACGCTGCTGCGCTCGCATGTGCTCTTGACCGGCGACACCGTGGTCTTCGAGTTCCCGGCCAAGAGCGGGCAGGCCTGGTCGAGCACCCTGGTCGACCCCGACGTGGCCGGCTACGTGCGTGACCAAGACCGTCTGCTCGGCACGACGGACCCGGACTACGCCGACGACCCCGGGCGGTTGCTGCTCACCTGGATCGAGGGCGACGAGGTGCGCACGGTGTCCGCCGCCGACGTGAACGAGTTCATCAAGGAACGCACCGGCGGCGACTTCAGCGCCAAGGACTTCCGCACACTGCGCGGCACGGCGGCCGCGGCGGTCAGCCTGGCCCGGTCGGGCGTCGAAACCGGCACCAGGGCCCGCGGCCGCGCCCTGACGACGGCCATGCACGCCGCAGCCGAGGTGCTCGGCAACACCCCCGCGATCGCCCGGTCGAGTTATGTGGATCCCCGCGTGGTGGACGCGTACAACACCGGCCGGACGATCGATCCCGCGCGCGCCGCATCCGCCGAATCGGAGCTGCGCCGGCTGCTGCTGGACTGACCGGGCCCAGGCTAGTCGAGAACCTGGCCGAGGTCGTAGGCGATCGGCCGCTCCAACTGGTCGAAGGTGCACGAGCGCGGCTCCCGGTCGGGCCGCCACCGCTCGAACTGGGCGGTGTGCCGGAACCGTTCGCCCTCCATGTGGTCGTAGCGCACCTCCAGGACCCGGCTGGGCCGCAGCCGCACATACGAGGTGTCCTTGTTGGCCGAGAAACGGTTGCGCTCGGTCTCGCCCGTGACCACGGCGCCCGCCTCGTCGAGCAGCACGAGCGGGTCGAGCTCGTCGACGAGCTCCAGGCGGCGGGCGTCGCTGAAGGCGGATGCGCCGCCCACATTCCGCAATTCGCCGTCGGCGTCGTACAGGCCGAGCAGCAGCGACCCCACTCCGTTGCCGCTGACGTGCCGGCGGTACCCGAGCAGCACGACGTCGGCGGTGCGGTGGTGCTTGACCTTGAACATCAGCCGTTTGCCCGGCGCGTACGCCGCCGTGAGGGGCTTGGCGACCACACCGTCCAGCCCGGCGCCCTCGAACTCGACCAGCCAACGGCGGGCCAGCGCCACGTCGCGGGTGGTGCGGGTGAGATGGATCGGGTCGCCCAGACTGCCGACCAGGTCTTCCAGAATCGCGCGGCGCTGCTCGAACGGAGTGTCCAGCAGGCTCGTCGATCCCCGGGCGAGCACATCGAAGGCGACGAAGGTGGCGGGGGTTTCGTCGGCGAGGCGCCGTACCCGGCTCGCGGCCGGGTGGATGCGCTGGGACAGCTGCTCCCAGGACAGGTGCTCTGCGCCGGGTGCGCCCGTGCGCAGCACGATCTCACCGTCGAGAACGCAGGGCTCGGGCAGCATCTCCTCGAACGCGTAGGTCAGCTCGGGAAAATACCGGGTGAGCATCTTGGAGCCCCGGCTGCCGATTGCGCTCACGGTGCCGTCGAAGGAGACGATGCTGCGGAAACCGTCCCACTTGGGTTCGTAGCTGAGGCCCCCGGGCACGCTCTCCGGCTCGGGCACGGTGTCGACCGCGCGGGCGAGCATGGGGGAGACGGGGGCTGCGACTGCCATGCCCCGAGTCTCACCCGCCTGGGCCCGAATACAAGCTCTTGCACGAATTCTCAGGAAGCCTGGTCGTTCATGCCGGTGCGGGCATCCACAGGTGAGGATGATGGAGGAATGACTGAGCGCACGAGCACGACCAACTTCCGCCGCGCCCGCGACCAGCTCCTCGAGCTGCGCAGCGATCACCCGGGCGCATCCGCCGCCTTCGTCTGGCCCGATGTAGGCGACAGCTTCAACTGGGCGGTCGACTGGTTCGACGTGATCGGCACCGGAAACGACAAGACCGCCCTGTGGATCGTCGAAGAAGACGGCCGTGAACTCAAGGTGAGCTTCGACGAGATGGTCACCCGCTCCGACCAGGTCGCCAGCTGGCTCCTGACGCACGGGGTGCGCAAGGGTGACCACGTGATGCTCATGCTCGGCAACCAGGTGGAGCTGTGGGAGACCATGCTCGCCATCATGAAGGTGGGCGCGGTCATCCTGCCCACCTCGACGGTGCTGGGCACGACCGACCTGGCCGACCGGGTACTGCGCGCCGGCGTGCAGCACGTCATCGCCAACACCGAGGACACCGCGAAGTTCGACGGCGTCGATGGCGGCTTCTCGCGCATCTGCGTCGGCGAGCCCGCCGCGGGCTGGACCGACTACGCGGACTCCCTGCGGGCAGCGACGGGCAAGGTCGACGTGCCCGTCGGCTCCGACGACCCCTCGTTGATCTACTTCACCTCGGGCACCACGAGCAAGCCCAAGATGGTCGTGCACAGCCAGACCTCGTACCCGGTCGGCCACCTCACCACCATGTACTGGCTGGGCCTCCGGCCCGGCGACGTGCACCTGGCGATCAGCTCGCCGGGGTGGGGCAAGCACGCCTGGAGCTGCTTCTTCTCGCCGTGGATCGCCGAGGCCACGGTGTTCATCTACAACTACTCGCGATTCGATCCGGCCGCTCTGGCCAGCCAGTTGCACCGCGCCGCCGTGAGCACCTTCTGCGCGCCGCCGACGGTGTGGCGGATGCTGATCCAGTCGGATGTGGGCGCGAAACCGGCGAACCTCCGCGAGATCCTCTCGGCGGGGGAGCCGCTCAACCCCGAGGTGATCAGTCAGATCCAGCGCGCCTGGGGGCTGACCATCCGGGACGGCTACGGCCAGACCGAGACCACCGCGATCGTCGGCAACGTCCCCGGCTCGCGCCTGAAGGCAGGGTCGATGGGGTTGCCGCTGCCCGGTGTGGCCGTGGTCCTGGTCGACCCGATCACGGGGGAGCTGACCGAGGAGGGCGAGATCTGCCTGGACCTCACCACGCTGGCCGTCAACCTGATGTCGGGGTATCACGGCGACACCACGCGCAGCGCCGAGGTGCTGCGGGACGGGTACTTCCACACCGGCGACGTCGCCAACCGCGACGAGAACGGCTACCTCACCTTCATCGGCCGCACCGACGACATCTTCAAGTCGTCGGACTACAAGGTGTCGCCGTTCGAGGTGGAGAGCGTGCTGATCGAGCACCCCGCCGTGATGGAGGCGGCGGTCGTTCCCGCCCCGGACGACACCCGGCTGAACATCGCCAAGGCCTACGTGGCCCTGGCCGCAGGATGGGCTCCGGACGCCGAGACGGCGCTGGCCGTGCTGCGGCACGCCCGCAACGGGTTGCCGCCCTATATGCGGGTGCGCCGGGTGGAGTTCTTCGAGTTGCCCAAGACCAACTCGGGCAAGATCCGCCGGGTGGAACTGCGGGCCAGGGAGAACGACGCGGCGGCCGCGAACGTGCGGCTGGCCGAGGAGTGGCGCGACGACCAGTTCCCGGAGCTCAAGAAGCGGTCCTGATCCCGTGGGGCCGGGGCTTCGCGCCCCGGCCGTACGGCGGGTATGTTCCCCAGCGTGCGGAGGTCCGCTCCGCCCGCTGACGGGAGCAGCAGATGAGCCAGACGACCGAACTCGTTCCGAAATCCGTTCTCACCCGCATCCAGGACTTCTCCGATCCCCGACAGGAGTGGCGCCGGCTCTTCGCCGAGCTCTACGGCACCTTCCTCCTCGTGCTCGTGGCGGCCGGTGGCGGCATGATGGGCCAGGCGTTCCCCGGCGTGATCGACCGCAGCGCGGCCGTCACCGCGCCCGGGCTGATGGTGCTCGGGGTCATCCTGTTCATGGGCAAGGTGTCCGGCGCCCACCTCAATCCCGCCGTGAGCATCGCCTTCGCGCTCCGCGGTGACTTCCCGTGGTGGCGGGTTCCGGGCTACATCGTCGTGCAGCTGGCCGGAGCCGCTCTCGCCGCTCTCGTGCTCAGAGCCGTGATCGGGGTGTCGGCCACCGCCGGGTCCAACTACCCGGCCAGCGGCTACTCCACCTGGGCCGCCTTCTGGATGGAAGCCATCCTCACCCTCGGCTTGGTGAGCGTGATCCTCGGCACGGCGTCCGGCGCCCAGAACGTGGGCCTGTTCGGGGCGTTCGGCGTCGGCGCCTACATCGTCCTCGCCGGCCTCTGGGGGAGCCCGCTCTCCGGGGCGTCGATGAATCCAGCGCGCACCTTTGGACCCGATCTGGTCGGCTGGGACTTCACGGACTACTGGGTGTACCTGGCCGGCCCCCTCGCCGGCGCGGTCGCCGCCGTGGGACTGGCGTTCCTGCTGCGCGGCCGCGGTGGCGGTGCATCAGGGTCGGCCGCGGCGCAGGGCGCCCTGTTCACCGAGGTGTCGGACGGCGATCGTTAGGGCGTGCGGCGGGCCGGGTGCCCCTGGGCGTCCGGTTCGAGGCGGACGCCCTCCAGGGTCAGCGCCCGCGCCGCGGCGTCGTTGATCAGGCGGCTGACGGCCAGCAGCGGGATGGGCAACCAGGAGGGCCGGTTCCGGGACTCGTAGACGCTCTCGTAGATGGCCTTGTCGAGCTCGAACGCCGCCAGCAACGGTTCCTGGCCGGTGAGCGAATCGCCGTCCTGCTCACGGTACCCCTGCAGGAAGGCGGCCCGGGCGTTCGCTGTCCAGGCGAGTGCGGCGGGACCGGCGGCCGGATCACGCCTGGCGATGGTCGCGCCCACATACGAGAACGACCGCAGCATGCCCGCCACGTCCCGCAGCGGGATATCCGGCAGGGTGCGTTCGGACAGGGGCCGGAGCGGTTCGCCCTCGAAGTCGATCAGCACCCAGCCGCGCCCGGGCGCGTCGAGGACCTGACCGAGGTGGTAATCGCCGTGGATGCGTTGCAACCGGGGCCAGGACGCCGCCTGGGCGCGGGCGAAAACGCCGGCCACGGCGTCACCGTGCCGGGCAAGTTCCGGCACCTCACGCGCGGCCAGGCGGTAGCGCTCCCGCATCGAGGAGCAGAGCTGGTCGACGACGTCGGGCGTGGATTCGACGGTGGGGAACACCCGCGCCAGATCCCGGTGCACGGCGGCCGTCGCCGCCCCCAGCGCTCGCGCCGGGCCGGAGAAGTCCTCGCCGACGGCCGCGGCGCCCAGCGCGACTCGCCAGGCGTCTTCGACCCCGGGCAGGAACTCCTGGACGAAGGCCAGATGGCCGCTGCTCCGGGTCGCCGCGAGCGGACCCGTCCACTCGGCCCACACCGTTCCGATGGGCTCGGGCACGAACCGGGACCCGGCAAGGGCGAGGGCGGACTGCACCGACACATCCGGGTTCTGGCCGTCGGCCACGACCCGGAACACCTTGCAGATCACCGGCCGGCCGGGCCGGCCGTCGGGGCCGGCGAGGTCGACGATGATCGAGGTGTTCGACTGCTCCCCGCTGAGGACCCGGCTGGCCACCACCGTGAGCCCGCGCAGGACGCCGGCGGCCGGCGTGCGAATCGTCTCGCCCCGCGCGTTCATGCCGGTGTGGTCGACGGCCTGAGCCGCCCCGCCGGACAGGACGAAGCCCAGTAACCCCGCCGCGTAGGCGGGGTCGTGGGTGGCGTCGTACACGTACCGGGGGAGTCCGTCGACGCCGGTGACCCGCGCGATGAGGGCCGGAGAGACGGACTCGTTCGCTCCGGACCCGCTCGGCCCGGTCTGGGGCAACGGGGTGGCACGCTCCGTCAGCGGCAGCTGGTACACCGTGGAGAACCGGCTGGCGGTGTCGAGCACCAGATGGCACCGGATGCGCACGCCCGGCTCGGTGCTGGGCAGCGCCCACTGGCCGATGCTGGTCAGAACCGGGCTGTGGCCCTTGCCGGCGAACCAGCGCTGCCGGCCCGCCCAGCCGTCGAGGCCGGGAGGAAGGTCGATGCCGGTGCCGGCGCTGGCGTGCTTCATGTGGCTCAGCGTATCCCGGCCGGCTACTCGGGCGGTGCCGAACGCACCTGCGAGACGTCGGCGCTGAGCAGCGACACCAGCACGGAATCATTTTTCGTTGCCTGCTGGCCGATCTCGGTGAAGCCCAGGCGGTCGTGGAAGGCCAGCGACTCCGGGTTGGCTGGGCGCAGGTTGACCTCGCAGAACACCACGTCGGTGCCCAGGGCCCGCGCGGCGTCGAAGACGGCCGAATAGAGGTGCGCGCCCAGGCCGAGGCCGCGGTGATCCGGCGCCACGATGATGCGGTCGACGTACAGGAAGGAGTCGGTGCGGCGGGAGAACCACCGGTAGTTCTCGCTGGCGTAGTCGGCGCCGGCAGCGAAGAGGATCACGAAGCCCAGCACGGTGCCCGGTTCGGTGTCGGTCGTGACGGCGACGGCGCTGTGGCATGCTGCGAGGAGCACCGTGAGCTCGTCGACGTCGAGGTCGTTGACGGCCGGCACCGCGGCGCTGTTGAGTTCGAGTAACTGGGCGGTGTCCGTGTCGAGCACGGGACGGAGGGACACCGGGGGCAGCGTGGAGTTCATCCTCCGACGATAATCGACGGGCCCCGTCCCGTCCCGCCGCCACGCTCCTAGCCGCCGCCGCTGGAGCGCAGTAGGTTGCCGCTGCCGGCGAATTCGGCGCCGGCTCTGAACGCGGGAGGACTCATGCGTGGTCGCGAAGTTGTCTGGTTCAATACCATCGGGCTGACGGACGTTCCTCAGGTCGGCGGCAAGAACGCATCCCTGGGCGAGATGGTGCGCTCGCTCGCGGCCCGCGGCGTGCGGGTGCCGAACGGCTTCGCCACCACGGCCGACGCGTACCGTGCCTTCGTCGCGGCCAACGGGCTCGAGAGCGTGATCCGCGAACAGATCGACCGCTATCACTCCGGCCGATCCTCGCTGCGCCAGACCGGTCTGTGGTTGCGTGAGGCGTTCCTGGCCGGGGAGTTCCCTGCGGCGATTGCCGACGACATCCGGGTGTTCTACCGCACGCTGTCGACAGAGGCCGGGGTGCCCAACCTGCCCGTGGCCGTGCGCAGCAGTGCCACGGCCGAAGACCTGCCGGATGCCAGCTTCGCCGGCCAGCAGGAGACCTTCCTCAACGTCAGCGGCGAGCGGGACCTGCTCGACGCCTGCCGCCGTTGCTACGCGTCGTTGTTCACCGACCGTGCCATCAGCTACCGCGAGGTGAAGAACTTCGACCACCTCGAGGTCGCGCTGTCGATCGGCGTGCAGCGGATGGTGCGCAGCGACCTGGCCGGATCCGGCGTGATGTTCTCCATCGACACCGACACCGGCTTCCCGGGCGCCGCGGTGATCAGCGCCGCCTGGGGGCTGGGCGAGACCGTGGTGCAGGGCGCGGTGGACCCCGACAAGTACCTGGTCTTCAAGGCGCTGCTCGCCGAACCCGACTGCGAACCGATCATCGAGAAGACCCTGGGGCGGAAGGATCGCAAGATGACCTACGCCGAGGGCGGCAGCGCGCGCACCCGGGTCATCGACACTCCCGAGCGGGAACGCCGAGCCTTCGTGCTCGACAACGCCGAAATCGTGCAGCTGGGCCGCTGGGCGCACATCGTGGAGGACCACTACGGCCGGGCGATGGACATGGAGTGGGCCAAGGACGGGATCACCGGTGAACTGTTCCTGGTGCAGGCCCGGCCGGAGACAGTGCACTCGCAGAAGAGCCTCACCCGGTTCTCGGTGAGCCGACTGATCGAGAGCGGGCCGGTGCTGGTGTCCGGCGTCGCCATCGGCGACAGCATCGCCTCCGGCACGGCCTGCGTGATCCGCGACCCCGCCGACATCGAGAAGTTCCGGGACGGCGCGATCCTGGTGACCGAGATGACCGACCCCGACTGGGTGCCCATCATGACGCGGGCGGCCGGGATCATCACCGACCACGGCGGCCCCACGAGCCACGCCGCCATCGTCAGCCGGGAACTCGGTGTGCCGGCCGTGGTCGGCACCCGCAACGCCACCGAGGTGCTCACCGAGAACGCGCCCATCACGATCTCCTGCGCCGAGGGTGATGAGGGCTTCGTGTACGCAGGCATCCTGGCCTCGGAGACCGAACAGATCGACCTGGGGGCTGTGCCGATCACCCGCACCCAGGTGATGGTCAACATCGCCAGCCCGGCCGCGGCGTTCGAATGGTGGCGGCTGCCCACGGCGGGGGTGGGGCTGGCGCGGATGGAGTTCATCATCAACAACCTCATCAAGATCCACCCCATGGCGCTCGTGCACCCGGAGCGGGTGACCGATCCGGCCGTGCTGCGCCAGATCGCCGAGCTCACCCGCGGGTACGACGACCTCGGCGAGTACTTCGTGAACACTCTGGCGCTGGGCATCGCCAAGCTGGGGGCGCCGTACCACCCGCATCCGGTGATCGTGCGGCTGAGCGACTTCAAATCGAACGAGTACGCGCACCTGATCGGCGGTGACGTCTTCGAGCAGGGCGAGGAGAACCCGATGCTGGGCTTCCGGGGCGCCTCCCGGTACTACGACCCGAAGTACGCCGAGGGGTTCGCGCTGGAATGCCGGGCGCTCAAGCGCGTGCGCGAGCAGATCGGCTTCAGCAATGTGATCGTGATGGTGCCCTTCTGCCGCACCACGACCGAGGCCGACAAGGTGCTCGCGGTGATGGCGGAGAACGGCCTGGTGCGCGGACAGAACGGCCTGCAGGTCTACATGATGTGCGAGATCCCGGCCAATGTGATCCTGGCCGAGCAGTTTGCCACCCGGTTCGACGGGTTCTCCATCGGCTCCAACGACCTCACCCAGCTGGTGCTCGGTGTCGACCGGGACTCCGGCGACCTGGCGGCCCTCTTCGACGAACGCAATGAGGCCGTGACCCGGATGATCAGCGAGGCCATCGAGAAGGCGCACGCGGCCGGCATCAAGATCGGCATCTGCGGGCAGGGGCCCAGCAACTACCCGGATTTCGCCCAGTTCCTCGTCGGGGAGGGCATCGACTCGATCTCGCTCAACCCGGACTCCTTCCTGAAGACCGTGCACCTGATCAAGGAGGCCGAGACGGCGGCGGCGACGGGCACCTGGCCGACGCTCACCCGGGTGACGACCTAACCGGCGGAGCGGGCCCGGCCGGCGCGGGTGACGCGGCCGGGAACCGCGGCCGCGCGATGCTAGACCGAGTCGTCCGTACTCTGGTCGGCGCCGTCGAGCAGGGCGCGTTCGTAGTCCGCCTCGGCAGCGTCGGCCACCTGCCGGGCGGCGATGACGCGCTCGCTGATCCGGTGCTCCACGGCCTCGGCCATTGCCACCTCCTCGGGAGAGGCGTTGGACAGCAGGTCCTCCAGGGTGTCGGGGTCGCGGTGCATGGCCTCGATGGCCGCCACCTCCGCCCGGGCGACCGCGGCCCGGCTGCGCAGGAACGTGATGCGCGCCTCCCACTGCTGGCGGGGGTTCGGCGGCGGTGGCGGCACCGGCTGCACGCTGTGCCCGATGCCGGCGGAATCCGCGTGTCCTGCGCTGCCCAGTCCTGCGCTGCCCAGTCCTGCGCTGCCCAGGCCAGTACTGCCGGTGTTGCTGCGGCCGGTGTCATTGCTCTCGACGTTCACGGCGCCTCCCTTGTCGGTGGGAGCCTAGCGCCGCATCCGGCCGGGCGGAATGGAGGCTCCGGTGCCGCCCGCGCCGTTAGTCGAAGGTGCGCAAGAGCTGCCAGCGACCCCGGCCGTCGTCGTGCTGGATGTCGAAGACCAGCGAGGTGCCGTCATCGGCGGTGCCCTGGCACCGCCAGGCCGCCACGGGTTTGGGCGGATGGGTGAGGAAATGCAGCAATTCGTCGGGCAGCGACGCCGATGCCGTCAACGGCGTGGGGGTGTCGGTCACGCGGAACCGGCGGGCTCGCCAGACCAGTCGCACGGGGGAGCCCTCCGGGGTCACCCAGACCGCAACGGTCTCATTGATCACACTCATGGGGCATCACCTCGACTTGTAGAACATATGTTCGAAGTTTACTGCACACCCGCCGACATTACGAGACCCGGATGTCGTGACCGGGTGTCCGGGCCGGCCGGGCCGGCTCAGCAGTGGCTCATAACCCGGGCATAGCCGGCTCATAGGCGCCTCCGGCTAGATGGACATCGTTGCGTTACCGACAGTTCATTTGGAGGACACCATGTTGCAGGCCGCGATCATCCTGATCGATCTGCTCTTCATCAGCCTGCTCACGTTCGGGCTGTATTTTCCACGTCACCGCCGTCGAGACCTCGTCGTCGCGTACCTCATCGTCAACGTCGGCGTGCTGGCCGTGGCCCAGGTGCTCGCGTCGAGCACCGTGGGTGTGGGGCTGGGCCTCGGCCTCTTCGGTGTGCTCTCGATCATCCGGCTGCGCTCCAGCGAGATCGAGCAGCACGAAGTGGCCTATTATTTCGCCGCCCTCGCCATGGGGCTGCTCGCCGGCCTGAGCACCGAGCCCTCAGTGCTCACCGTCGTGTTGATGGCCCTCATCGTGGCCGTCGTCTACTTCGGCGACAACCCCCGGCTGTTCCGCAGCTACCGTCAGCAGACCGTGGTGCTGGACGCGGCGATGCCCGACGAGTCCGCCCTCATCGCCCATCTCGAGGGACTGCTCGGCGCCCGGGTGCACGGCGTGCACGTGCGCAGTCTCGACCTCGTCAATGACACCACTGTCGTCGACGTGCGGTACCAGGTGGGAGCCCAGCGTTCCTCGGCACCCGCCCCGGCTCCGCGGCCCAGCACCGGTGTCACGCTCCTCCAGGAGACGAACCGATGAGCACCGTGCTCGACCTGCCGCTCGGTGGCCTCGGCACCATCGACCTGGCCGAACTAACCGACCGCGCGGGACTGCTCACCCGGGTCGACCGCAAGTACGTGTTGCCGCGGAGCGTGCTCGGCGGTGTCCTGGCCGACCTCGACCCCGGCGTGCGGGTGCTGGACATCGACGGGGTGCGGTCGTCGGCGTACGAATCGGTGTATTTCGACACCCCGGAGCTCACCAGCTTCCTGATGGCGGCGCATCCGCGTCGGCGCCGGTTCAAGATCCGTACGCGCACCTACGTCGACTCCGCCCAGAGCTACCTCGAGGTAAAGACCCGCGGTGGCCGCGGCGTGACCGTCAAGGACCGCCTGCCCTACGGGATCGACGACCGGGGCACCCTCACCAGAGAGGGCCGCCGATACACCGACACGGTGCTGGACGAGGCCGAGATCCGCGGTGCGGAGGGGCAGGACCTCGTGCCCACGCTCACCACCCGCTACCTGCGCACGACCCTGTTCGTTCCGGAGTCCAGCAGCCGGGCCACGATCGACACGGGCCTGTCCTGGGCCGCCACGCCCACCGGCGCTCAGCCGCTCCGGCTGGACCGGCCGCACCTGGCGATCGTGGAGACCAAGTCCGGCTCGCGGGCCTCCGCGGTCGACCGGATCCTCTGGGCGCACGGGCACCGGCCGGCCAGCATCTCGAAGTACGGCACCGGCATGGCGGCTCTTCGCGCCGATCTCCCCGGCAACAAATGGGCCCCCGTCCTGCGCCGGTACTTCCGTTAGGCGCCCCTCGCGCCGGCACTCCCCACCTCCTGACCACCGCCCCAGCGCGGACACCCATCGATTGTGAGTACCCCCATGAAGAAATCACCCGCCGCGCCATCCGTGCCCGGCAACCGCCGCTACGGTGTGCAGGCCTGTACCTACCGGGTGCTGCCGTTCCTCGTCACCGCGGCCCTGCTGACCGGATGCACCGCCGTCGCCGGGACCGCCGAGTCGACCGGCAGCACCAGCGCCTCCGCCACGGCCGCCGTCGCCGTGGACACGTCCACCACCGCCGCCGAGGTGCTGGCCGCGAACCAGCAGACCCATGACGGCGCCGCCGACTACGAGTGGGACGACGCCGACGTGGTGTCGATCACCCTCGACGGCGACAGTGCCTCGACCGACAGCGCCTCCGAAGACAGCGGGGCGGTGACCATCTCCGGCAGCACCGTGACCATCACGGCCGCCGGAACCTACGAACTCAGCGGCACCCTCGATGACGGGCAAATCGTCGTCGCCTCCGTGGGTGAGGGCACCGTGCGCCTGATCCTCAACGGCGTCAAGGTGAGCAACTCCACCGGGGCCGCCCTGGTCGTCTCCGAGGCCGACGAAGCGATGATCGTGCTGGCCGACGGCTCGAGCAACTCCCTCTCCGACACCGACAGCTACGCCGAGGAGGCCGACGCCAACGCTGCGCTCTACAGCGCGGCCGACCTGACCATCACGGCGCGGGCTCGCTCGACGTGACCGGCAACGGCAACGACGGCATCACCAGCACGGATGGCCTGATCATCAACGCCGGCACCCTCACGGTGACGGCGGTGGACGACGGCATCCGCGGCAAGGACTACCTGGTGGTGGACGGCGGAACCGTCACGGTCACCGCCGGCGGCGACGGCCTGAAGTCCGACAACGAGGAGGACGTGACCCGCGGCTACATCTCGCTGACCGGCGGCGCCGTGGACGTGACGGCTGCGGGGGACGGCATGCAGGCCGTCACCGACGTGGTGCTCTCCGGCGCCGAGGTCACCGTGCAGTCCGGCGGTGGCCACACGGCCACGGTCGCAGACGACGTCTCGGCGAAGGGCCTCAAGTCCGGGGTTGTGACGGTCGTCGACGGCGGCACCCTCTCCGTCGACGCGGCGGATGACGCGCTGCACTCCGATGGAACGGTGCGGATCGCCTCCGGCGAGGTCACCCTCGCAGCGGGCGACGACGGGGTGCACGCCGACACGGCGCTCGACGTCATCGGCGGCAGCATCACCGTGACCACCTCGTACGAGGGACTGGAGAGCACGGCCATCAGTATCGGGGGCGGCACCGTCTCGGTCACCGCCAGCGACGACGGCCTCAATGCCTCCAGCGGCAGCACCACGACCGCCCAAGGCGGCGGTGGCGCGGGAATGGACTCCGACGGCGGGGAGACCATCACCATCACCGGCGGCAGCACGGTCATCGACGCCGGTGGAGACGGCTTCGACTCCAACGGCTCGGCGACCATGAGTGCCGGCACCCTCGTAGTGAACGGTCCCACCAACGACGGCAACGGTGCGCTCGACGTGAACGGCACCTTCACCATGACCGGCGGCACCCTGCTGGCCGCCGGAAGCGCCGGGATGGCGGTATCGCCCGAAACCGGCTCCGGCCAGACCTTCGTGGCGATCTCGCTCGATTCGGTGCAGGACGCCGGCAGCACCGTGCAGCTCGTGGACAGCTCCGGTGACGTGCTGATGGCCTTCGAGTCAATCAAGGACTTCCAGTCCGTGGTGTTCTCCTCCGCCGAGCTGACCGACGGTGAGACCTACAGCGTGTACGTGGGCGGAACGGCCTCCGGCGAGATCGCGGCCGGGGTCTACTCGGACGGCGACTATGCGACGGCGACGAACGCGACAACCGTGACCGCAGGTGTGGCCGCGACGGGAACGATGGGCGGCGGAGGCGCCGGCGGACCCCGCTGAGCATCCGGCCCGCAACGGCCGGCCCGGGCCGGCCGGCCGTTGCGGGCCGGCCGGTGCATCGCGGCCGTTGCGACAACGGCGGGGGATGACGCGGCCCCTCCCCGGCGCTACCATCGCGGCATGATTCGCATCCTGTTGCGCGCGTTGATCTTCCTGCTCTCGGCCGCACTGGGCCTGTGGGTGGCGTCGCTGCTGTTGCCCGACCTCACGATCACGCCGGGAGGCTTCATCACCGCCGTCGTGGTCTTCGCCGTCACGCAGAGTGTACTGTCACCGTTCCTGGCGAAGGTCATCGCCCGGGGCGCGCCGGCCTTCCTGGGTGGGATCGGGCTCGTGTCGACGTTCGTGGCCTTGTGGATCGCGTCGCTGTTCCCCGGCGGACTGACCATCGTGGGCTGGCAGACCTGGATCCTCGCCGCCCTGGTGGTGTGGCTGGTCACGGCCCTGGCGACCCTGCTGCTGCCGTTGCTGCTCCTGCGCGAGGCGAAGGACAAGCGCGCCGGCGCGGCCGGCCGCACGCCGTAGCGGTACGACCGCGGTCAGCTGCCGCACGCCGCGGTGTTCCCTGTGCGGCCCGGTCAGCTGCGGCGCAGTCCCACGGCCGTCAGCGCCAGGCAGCCGGCACAGGCGACAGCGAGCAGCGAGAGCATCACCGGGTATCCGACGAAGCCGCTCAGGCTCGCGAAGGCGACGGGCAGCAGGAAGCCCACGTAGGTGAGGCTGTAGTAGACGCCCGTGATGCCGGCGAGGTCGGTGGGGGTGGAGATGCGCTGGATCTCGACCAGTCCGGCGACCACCGTGATGCCGTAGGCGGCGCCGAGCAGAATCCCGGTTCCCAGGGCCAGCACGGGGGAGAGCGTGAGGGACGTGGCCACGGCGCTGAGCACACCCACCACCATGAGTCCCATCCCCACCAGGAGCGCCCGGCCGCGGGTGATCGAGTTGAGGCGCGACACCTGCGGCTGCACGAGGGCGCCGGTGCCGAGGGTCACCACGGTCAGGAGGGTGGCGAAAGCGAGGTTCAGCTCGCCGAGTTGCGCCTCCACGAGCTTGGGCATCATGGCGTACGCGATGCCTGCGGCGCCGAACACCCAGGGCGCCGTGGGCAGCACCACGCGGAGGAAGCGGCGGTGGCCGGCCAGGGGCACCTGCAGGTCGAGCCACAGGGAGCCGTGCACCCGGCTGCGGGGCACGGACTCCGGGGCGCGCAGAAGCGCGGGCAGGATCGCCAGGCTGAGCAGGATGTGCACCGCGTAGGGCAGCAGCGTCGGCGCCGGCCCCCACTGTGCCAGCACTCCGGACACCCCGGCGCCGAGCCCGAAACCGATCGTCAGGGTGAGCGCCGGCCGCCGGGCACCGGCCGTGGGGCGGGCGACCAGGTCGAACGGGACGCTGGAGAGTTCCTTGAGCCAGGCCGTCCCCACCGACATGGCCACGCCCACGCTCAGCCCCGCGAGGAACCGGCCAAGGCAGATGATCACCTCGCTGGAAAAGCCCAGGCCCAGCAGGACGCTGGCCGTGATGCCGGCGACGACGCCCGCGATCACGAGGGGCTTGCGTCCGTACCGGTCCGAGAGCGCACCCGCGAGCAGGAGGCCGGGGACCAGGCCGACCACGTAGAGCCCGAGGAAGAGATCCGCCGTGACGGTGGAGTAATGGCCGAGGGTCTCGTACATGTGCAGCAGTGGGGTGAAGTGGTTGCCGCCCCAGGCCATGACGAACAGTGCGGGGGCGGCGAGCTGCCACGGGGGGATGACGCGGGGAGTGCGGGGGGACATGGGTCTTTTCGGTCGGGACGGCGGACGAGATGAGGACAGGAGGGACGGGGGTCCGCGGAGAGCGGCTGGGGCGCCGGGCTAGAGCGACCGATGCACGCGATGCCCGGTCTCCAGGTGCAGGCGCAACGCCGCGTCGTACGCGAGGGTGTCGCCGGCGCGCAGGTGATCGGCCAGCACGGTGTGTTCGTCGATGAGCACAGTGATGCTGTCGGGGTCGCGAGCCGCCACCCGGTGTACAAGCCGTTCGAGCCGGGGGCCCAGGCGGGCGTAGATGTCGTCGATGATCCGGTTTCCGGTCTCGTCGACGATGCGGGAGTGGAACCTGTGGTCTGCACGGGCGTAGGCCAGGAGGTCGCCCGCCACGGCGGCATCCGTCTGGGCCTGGATGAGCGCACGCAGCTCGGCGTCGACGGCCTCGATCTGGTGGGGACGCCCACCGATCAACTGCACGGCCTTGGTCTCCAGGAGCATGCGCACCTGGAGCAGGTCTGCGGTCTCCGCGTCGTCGACGGCCGTGACCACGGCGCCCTTCTTGGGGAAGAGACGCAACAGGCCAGCCGACTCGAGCATGAGGAAGGCCTCGCGCACGGGGGTGCGGCTCAGCCCGAGGGTGTGGGCCACGTCGCCCTCGGTGATGAGGGCGCTCGCCGCGAGCGTGCCAGAGATGATGGCGTCGGCCACGTGGGAGTACGCGCGATCGACCGCGGAGGGACCGTTGGAGCGGGGACGGGCGGACGTCGAAGACTGCATGCCTTCATCGTAGCGCTGATAAATGCATCAATAACCTCAATAGGTGTGACGGGGGTGATCAACACGGGGTGCGTCGACGCGGCAGTAGAGTGCAGTCACCGTGAGCCGACGATGCCTCGCCCCGGGAATCTGCCGGAGACGGCCCGTGCCGGATCCGGCCTGAGTGGAAGAGCGACTGATGAGCGAACGAACGATTGTGATCACCGGGGCCAGCGACGGTATCGGCGCTGCGGCGGCTCGGGCGCTCAGCCGATCGGGCGACCGGGTGGTCATCGTGGGGCGCTCGCCGCAGCGGACCCAGGCCATCGCGGCCGAACTCGGAGCCGACCACTTCATCGCCGACTTCAGCAGACTCGCCGAGGTACGCACCCTGGCATCCGATCTGCTCAAGCGGTACCCGCGCATCGACGTCCTGGCCAACAACGCCGGCGGCATCATGGGGGAGCGGGAGCTCACGGTCGACGGTCACGAGAAGACCATGCAGGTCAATCACCTGGCCCCGTTCCTGCTCACCACGCTGCTCATGGACCGCCTGCTTGCCAGCCGGGCCTCGGTGATCAACACCTCGAGCACGGCCAACCGGTTCGGCCGCATCAACCTCGACGACCTCGACAACGAACGCAGGTATTCCCCCAACAAGGCCTACGGCGATGCCAAGCTCGCCAACATCCTCTTCACCCGCGAGCTGCACCGGCGCTACAACGCGCGCGGCCTGGTCACGGCCGCCTTCCACCCCGGCGTGGTCGCCACGAGTTTCTCCACAGACTCGACCAGTGTCATGCGTTTCCTCTACCAGACCGCCCTCAAGCGCATGCTGATCACGCCCGAGAAGGGCGCCGACACCCTGATCTGGCTGGCCAGCACGGCGGCCGGCGTCGATTGGCAGTCCGGCGAGTACTACGAGAAGCGCCGGGTGCACTCCACCAACAGTCAGGCCACGGATGCGGGACTCGCGACGGCTCTCTGGGAACGTAGCGCCGACATGGTCGCCACCGACCTGCTGCCGCAGGACCGCGCCTCGTAGCCACGACTGGTACCGGTGCCCACTTCTGCACCCGGCGCACCGGGCGCAATTGTCCGCTGCGGTACCTCTTGTGGCCGCGCAGGGCGCTCGGGCCGGGGCGCGCTGATCCCGGTCAGGTGATGCGCGTGAGTGCCGTGAAGGACATAGTCCCCGAGTAGCCGTTCTGGCAGGTCTGGTAGAGCAGGTCGTAGCCGCGCGGGATGTCCGCGGTGCTGTCCCGGTCGGCGTTGAGCATGGCCACGATTCCGTCGACCCGGTAGGTGCCGGCGTGCACGCCGGCGAGCGTGATCACGGTTCCCGCGTCATCGGGGAAGTCCTTGCCGCCACACGACCAGTGTTCGGCGATGGTGGGCACATTCTGGTAGTGCGCGGTCACGTCCACCGATCCGATGCACTCGTCGAGTTCCGGTGTCCACCCGGTGGCGTGCACGGTGTTGGTGTAGCGCTCACGCAGGATCCGGTCTTGTTCCGCCTGCCAGTCGGCCATGGCCTGCACCACGGCGGCCACCGGCGCAGCCAGGTCGTCGGCGACGCCCCGCACGCCCGAGGCGGCGGCGAAGTCGAAGGACGCCAGAACCCAGGCGTCGTCGCGGATACCCGGACCCAGTTCGAACAGGGCACTCCGGCTCGGGGAGACGTCGGCGGCGATCTCGGCGGCCGTGAGTTCCTGCGCGGCGGCGCTCAACCGCCCGGTCACGCTGTCGATCGCAGCGGAGAGGTCTAGGCGCGGTTGTTCGTCGAGCACTTTCCCCGCGCTCTCGTCCAGCAGGGCGATGGCGTCGTCGAGGGCGCTCTCCCCGGAGGTCACGGAGCGCACCGCCGTGGACTGCTCGGCTCTGAAGGCCAGGGCCGCGGCGTCGTAGGCGTTCTGGGCCTCGGACACCGAAATTGTGCGAACGACGAATCCGGCGACGAGCACCAGCACGAGGGCTCCGGCGGCCACCAGCATGCCGGTGCTGCGGCTGCCCCGCATCCGGAGGCCGCGGACACGACTGCCATTCTGCTGGGCGCGCGCCGACCCGGCTGGTACCTGCCGCTCGTCCCCTGGAATTCGCCCCACCCGCTTCGCCTGGCCGGCCGGACGCCGGTTTCCGGTGGCCAGTTTATCGGGAGCATGTTACGGGCGGGGAAATTTCCGTGCTCCCGCCCGTACCCTCCTGCAGTCGACCAGGGCAGTATGTCGTCGATGATGACACCGGCGATCCATATCGGAACTTCGGGGTGGAGCTATGACCACTGGGAGAACGTGCTCTACCCGGCCGGCCTGCCGTCGGCGAAGCGACTGGCCTGTTACGTGGCCGCCTTCGACACCGTCGAGCTCAACGCGAGCTTCTACCGGTGGCCGCGCCCGGCGGTCTTCGCCGGGTGGAACCGCCGACTGCCGGACGGATTCCTGATGTCGGTGAAGGCGCCCCGGGGCCTGACCCACGCCAAGAGGCTCTACGAACCCGAGTTGTGGGCCGGCCGCATCGAGGCAGGGTGGCACGAACTCGGTCGGCGTCGGGCCGTGCTCCTGGTGCAGCTGGATCCCCGGCACGAGCGCGACGATGCCCGGCTGGACTACTTCCTCGGCGTCCTGCCCGCGTGGATGCGGGTGGCCGTCGAATTCCGGCACGACAGCTGGCACGTCGACGAGGTGTTCGGCATCCTGGAGCGGCACGGAGCCGCCTACTGCGTGATGAGCGGCGCGGGTCTGCCCTGCGTGCTCAGGGCGACGGCGCCGTTCGTCTATGTCCGTCTGCACGGCCCCGACCAGGCTGCCCTCTACGCCGGGTCCTATGCCGAGGCGGATCTGCACTGGTGGGCCGGGCGGATCCGCGAGTGGCAGGCCGACGGGCGTGAGGTCTTCGCCTACTTCAACAACGACGGCGACGGCAATGCGGTGCGGAACGCCCAGACCCTTCGGGGGCTTCTGGGAATCTGACCGGCCGCGGACGACCGCCGGCGTCAGCGGACGCCGAAACGCCGCACAATGCCCCTAGCGCACCAGCCCGTGGTGGGATATGTAAATCGGCAGAGGAACACAGAAACGGGAAGGCAAACCTGTCAAACCGCCGGTCACGAGGCATATGGCTGCATAGAATTGTGGCCCCGGACGCGGTCTGACGAGTCACCGCGTCGATGAGGCACCCGTTCGGGTGCATGTCCAGCAGAGGTGTCCATGACCATGACCGACGTCGCGTCCCCCGTCCTCGACGAACTCGCCAGCGTGCTTTCCAGCGCCCAGATCGTCACCGGTCCGCGCACCGAGGGCAATCGTCGCGACCAGTCCGAGGGCACGCTGAGCGGTGAGCCGCTCGCTGTGGTCTTCCCGGCCAGCACCGAGGAGGTCTCCGCAGTGGTCACCATCGCCGCGGCGCACCGCATCCCGATAGTGCCGCAGGGAGCCCGGACCGGCCTCGCCGGCGGGGCCAACGCCATCGCGGGCGCCATCGTGCTCAGCACCACCCGGCTCAAGAAGATCCTCTCGGTCGACGCCGCGAACCAGACCGCCACCGTGCAGGCGGGCGTGCGCACCATCGCGCTCGCCCGGGCCGCCGAGGCCGTCGACCTGTTCTACCCGCCCGACCCCGGGTCCTGGCGCGCCTCGACCATCGGCGGCAATGTGGCCACCAACGCCGGCGGCATGCTCTGCGTCAAGTACGGCGTCACCGGCAACTTCGTGCGCCAGCTCACCGTGGTGCTCGCCGACGGGTCGATCGTGACGACCGGCCAACGCACCATCAAGGGCGTGGCGGGCTACAACCTCACCGCTCTGCTGGTGGGGTCGGAGGGCACCCTGGGAATCATCACCGAGATCACGGTGGGCCTGTTGCCCGCGCCGGCCAGCCCGTCGGGGGTGTCCGCGACGTTCTCCACGGTGGCGGATGCGCTGGCCGCGGCCAACACCATCGTCGCCGGCAGCCGTCGGCCCAGCGTGGTCGAGTTCCTCGACGGGGCCTGCATCGAGGCCATCAACGCGTTCGACCCCGCCTCTGTGCTGCCGCGCGGGGCCGGGGCCCTGCTGCTCGTGCAGTCCGACCAGATCGGCCAGGCGCACGACGACGTCGAGGCCTACGCCGATGTGCTGCGGGCCGCGGGCGCCGACGACGTGGTCATCGCCCACGACGCCGAATCGCTCGACCAGCTGATGAGCGCCCGGCGCCTGCTGCACCCGGCCGTGCAGGCCGTGCGCGGGGGATGCCTGAACGAGGACATCACCGTGCCGCGTTCCCAGCTGCCGGCCCTGCTGGCCGGTCTGGCCGAGATCTCCCGGGACCTGGACGTGCCGATCAGCACGGGCGGTCACATCGGCGACGGCAATCTGCACCCCGTGATCGGCTACGACCCGGCCGTCCCCGCCGAGATCGAGGCGGCTCACGCCGCGTTCGCCCGGGTGATCAGCCTCGCCATCTCCCTGGACGGCTCGGCCTCCGGCGAACACGGCATCGGCGTGCTCAAGCGTGCACACCTCGACGACGAGCTCGGCCCGGTGCTGCGCGACCTACAGCTGCGCGTCAAGGCGGCCTTCGACCCCCTGGGGATCCTCAACCCCGGCAAAAAGCTCTAAGCGGTCTCAGGTCTAGGCGGTCTCAGCTCCAGACGGGCTCAGGTCACGGGGCTGAGGTAGCGCTCCCGCAGCCGCGGCGTCATCGCCAGGCCGCCGGACGCGTCGACCGTCAGCACGTCGATGTTCCAGCGCTCGGTCGCCCGGTCGAGGGTGTCGGGTCCGCCGGCCAGGATCGCCGTGGCCAGGACGTCGGCCGTGACGATGTCCGCAGCCAGGACGCTGACCTGCACAAGGGCGCCGGACTCCGGGCGGCGCCAGACGTGCTCGCCACGTTCGGAGGTGCCCGACGTCGCTATCGCTCGCCAGCTGTCGGTGAACGGGACGACGCAGAGCAGGGCGCTGCGGTCGAGCGGGTCGACGATGCCCGCGGTCCACGGTGTCTGCGTCCCCTCCGCCTGGGGCGCCGGGGCCTCCGTTCCGTCGGAGAGAGTGTCCCCGCCGACGGTGACCAGCCAATTTTGCACGCCGGCCGCACGCAGCAGTCGGCCGGCATCCTCGATAGCCAGGGCCTTGACCACGCCGGAAAGGTCGAGGAAACCGTCCGGACGGTGCGGGGTGAAGGCTCCGCCGGTGTCGTCCCGCCAGCGCAGGGCGAGCTCGTAGGCGGCGAGCATCGATGGGCTGGCCCGGGTCAGCCGTTCGGACCCGTCGTTGATCCGGCTGATCTCCGAATCGGCCCGGTACAGGCTGAACCGCTGTTCGAGGTCCTCGAAATGATCGCGCAGGCCCTGCAGTACGTCGGTGACGTCACCGTTCGTGCCGGGCGGCGCATCGCGAAAGCGCAGGCTCGCCATCGTTCCCATGGTCGGGAAGACCACCGTGGGCATGATCAGAGTCCGGCCTGGTCGAGAGCTGACTGCAACGACGTGAGATACGCCTCGCTCGTGTAGGTGGCGCCGGAGACCGTGGAGACCTGGGCGGACTGCGCCGAGAGCACCTCCTGGCGCAGCACCGGGGCAGCCCGGTTGCTGATCTGCACGGACCGTCCGTCGGCATCCGTGAGTTTGAGGGCGGTCACATCGGTGATGCTGCCCGCCGTCACGGTGATCTGCACCTGCACCGATCCGAACCGGGTGGAGGTGCTGGTGCCCACGAACGTGCCGGAGGCTGCGGCCGGTGCCGCGGGCGTGGCGGAAGCCGTGGCGGCCGGTGCCGACGCGCCGCCCGCGGACGGCGTTCCCGCGGACGATGTGCCCGTGGCCGGTGACCCCGGACCGGTGCTGGTGCCGACGCCGGAAGAGGCGGACGGAACCGACGTCATCACGGCGCTGGGGGCGCCGAGTTGCCAGCCCACCACCAGGACGGCGGCAGAGGAGAGGATGCTTTCTGCGACAGCGCGTTTTCTCACCAGTCGAACCTTTCCACGTGGATCTGACGGTCGGCTAGCCCGGCGGCCTTGGCGTCCCGCACCACCAGATCGGTCCACGCCTGCGGGCCGCAGACGTAGAGGTCGGAGTCGGTCAGCCGGGGGAACACGCTGGAGATGGTGACCCCGGCGCTGATCGCCTCGGCGCTCATCCAGGTGTCGACCCCACGAGGACGGCGTCCGATCATCGAGTAGATGGCCGACCCCGCGGTGCGGGACAGGGCGCCGACCTCGTTCCACAGATAACTCTGCGAGGCATCGGTACCGCGCAGCAGCACCGTCGCTTCGCCGCGGCTGAGAGTGGAGTGCTCGAGCAGCGAACGGATGGGGGTGATGCCGATCCCCGCGGCCACGACCGCCAGGTGCGGCGAGGTGCGGGCGGCATCGGTGAACAGGCCGTACGGGCCCTCGAATGACACCCGAGTACCCACGGGCACCTCGGCGAGTTCGCGGCTGCCGCGGCCCAGGTTCCGCACCGTGATTCGGGCGCTGGTGCGCGTGGGCACCGCGGAGAACGATATCGGGTGCGCGTGCCACCAGGTGCCGGCCGTCCAGAACCGCCAGATCGCGTACTGGCCGCCCGCCGTCTGCAGCCGGTCGAGGTCACGGCCGGTCAGGTGGATCGACACCACACCGGGGGCGATGGTCTCGACGCCGGAGACCGTGATCCCGTGCCGGTACGACCGGATCACCGGAAGCACGAAACGGAAAGCGCCAATCGACCCGAAGGCGAGAACGTAGAGTGCCAGCCAGTAGACGCGCTGCACCGTGCCGTCGGCCAGCACGCCGCCGGCGCTGAGCTGGTGGGGGAGGGCGACCAGCACCGCGGCGTAGCTGAGCAGGTGGATGGCATGCCAGACCTCGTACGGGAAGCGCCGGCGCACCGCGACGAGGGACGAGACCACCACGGCCACGAGCAGCCCCACGCCCAGATAGGCGAAGGCCATGTCCGGGGTGTCGAAGAGGGAGATCGTCTCGGCGATCACGTCGACGCCGCTGCTGAGCGCGTAACCCACCGTGAGGAGCACACCGTGGGCGAGAATCAGGTAGAGGGCCGGCTTGCCCAGCCGTCGGTGCAGCGCCATGGCCACGTCCTGCCCGACCGTGCGGTCGATCAGCGGGATGCGCGCAGCAAGCACGAGCATGACCAGGATGAGGTCGGTGCCGACGAGCCCGGTCACGATGCCCAGGGCGGTCACGGCCGACGGGACATCCGTCACGGTGTTCAGACCGCCGTAGGCCAGGTACAGCGCCACGGCCAGGGCGATCGAGGTGACGAGCGCCGTGCTCAGGATGTCCGCGGCGCGGAGCCGGCGTCGCGTGCGGATCCGGCGGGCCCGGGCGACCGGCGCCGTGGCACCCCTGGTCGCGCCCCGGCTGATTCCCCGGGCGACATCCTGTGCGTCGGTCGTCGGTGCGTCGGTGCCGGCAGTGGGCTGGCGAACTGTCATGGCTCTACTCGTTTCGGGTGGGCAACACGCTGGTGGCGATCTCGTTCTGGTTCAACACTCCCGCGGGATTCTTCGAAGTTTCTTAGCCGCGGGCCCGGTCGGCGACGTACTATCGCGAGTGGGCGTCAGCCGGCGCCCGGCAACGGCTATGGAGGTATGCAGTGGGCATCAACGACGACGACATCACGACATCGAGCCTGGATCCGAACGAGGGCACCGCGGACGGCGGAGCCAACCCGGAGGGTCACGACGGCGGGGCCGACGGTTCGGCCGATGCCGGCGAGGGCACCGCAGACGGGGGAGCCAACCCCTCCGGACACGACGGGGGCGCGGACGGCTCCGCCTCCGGCGAGGGCACAGCCGACGGCGGCGCCAACCCCGAGGGGCACGACGGCGGCGCCGACGGATCCGCCTGATGGGTTCCGGGCAGCGCGGGCCGAGTGATCGGCCCGCGCTCGCACGGCTGCTGCCGGTGCCGCCGGAGTCCTTTGCCGCCGAGTACTGGGATCGCGCGGCGTTGTTCACCCGCGCCGCGGGGCTGGGCGATGGGCTCGGCGACCTGTTCAGCGCCGACGCGGTGGATGAACTGGTCACCCGCAGGGGCCTCCGCACTCCGTTCGCACGTATGGCCAAGGCCGGCGTGCTGCTCGATCCCGCGCGCTACACGGCACCCGGTGGGCTGGGAGCCGAGATCGCCGACCAGGTCAGCGCCGACAAGGTCCTCGACGAACTCAGTGCCGGGGCCACCCTGGTGCTGCAGGGCTTGCATCGCACCTGGCCGCCGCTGGCGGAGTTCGCCCGCGCCCTGGCGGCCGACCTGGGCCATCCGGTGCAGGTGAACGCCTACATCACCCCGGCCGCCGAACGGGGATTCGACCCGCACTACGACGTGCACGACGTCTTCGTGATCCAGGTGCAGGGGGAGAAACGCTGGCGTATCCATCCGCCCGTGCATTCCAGGCCGCTCCGTGACCAGCCGTGGTCCGGGCATCGCGGCGAGGTGGAGACGCAGGCGCGCAACCTGCCGGCCATCGACGAGGTTTTCCGGCCGGGGGACGTGCTCTACCTCCCGCGCGGCTGGATCCACTCCGCGACGGCGCTCGGCGGCACGTCCATCCACCTGACCATCGGGGTCGCCGCCCTCACCCGGCACGACGTGCTCCGCGAGGTGCTGGCGGCCGCGACCGCCGACGAGTCACTCCGCGCCGCGCTGCCGTTGGGCGTCGACCTCACGGATGCGGCGACGGTCGCCGCGCTCGTCGGCGCGGCCGTCGACGACCTGGCCCGGTTCGCCCGTGCCGAACCCGGCCCCGACGCCACGGTCGGGCGGCGCCTGCACGCGAGGGTGCGCGACTCGGCCCGGCCGGAACCGGTCGCCCCGCTCGCGACGAGCGCCGCGGCGGCCGCCCTGCACGAGGCGACCACCGTGAGCCTCCGCCGCGGGCTCGATGCCCGTCTCGAGACGGATTCCGGGCCCGGCCGGAGCTCGGGTCCCACCACGGTGTCGCTGGTGCTGTCGGGCAAACGGGTCACTCTGCCCGCGGAGGCCGCCGACGCCCTGGCGCAGGTGCTCACGGGCCAGACCACGCAGGCCGGCGGCCTGACCGGGCTGGATTCGGCCTCGTCCCTGGTCGTCGCCCGGCGCCTCGTGCGCGAAGGCGTCCTGGTCGTGCGGTGAACCGGGCTGGGGACGACCGGGCCGGGCCGGGGGAGTCTGCGCCGGGGGAGTCTGCGCCGGGGGAGCAGGCGCCGGCCGCGGGCTGGCTGCCGTGCAGCGACCGGTCCCTCGAGCGCGACGACCCGCTGCCCGGCACGGCCGGGTACGGCGAACGCTGGTTCCTGGTCGAGATCGACGGGGCGTGGGGCACCCACGCGTTTCTGCAGTCCCCGCTCGACCCCGCCCTCGGCCGCGCCCTGGTCACCCGCATCGAGGCCGCGGGCATCCGCCCGCTCGCGATCCGGCGCACGGGCCGCACCGCCCACGAACGCCGCGCCCAGGCCAGCTGGCGCTGGGCCGCGGTGGATGCCCGGCCAGGGCACGAGCAGATCCGCTGGGGCGCCGTGTCCGATCCAGCCGACCTCCTCACGGTGCCGCTGGACGGCGCCGGCGGGGAGCCGTCGACCGAGCCGCTCATCTGCGTGTGCACGCACGCCCGCCACGACCAATGTTGCGCCGTGCGAGGCCGCCCGGTTGTCACCGCGCTCGCCCTGGCCCACCCCGACGCCACCTGGGAATGCTCCCACCTGGGCGGTGACAGGTTCGCGGCCACCCTCATCCTCTTCCCGCACGGGCTGTACTACGGCCGGATGAGCGCGGAGGAGGCCCCCACCCTGATCGACCTGTATCGCCGGGGACTCGTGGAACCGAGCCGCTTCCGTGGCCGCAGCTCGCTGCCGAACGTCGTGCAGGCCGCTGCCGCCTTCGCGGCCCGGGAGTTCGGTGACGACCGCGTGGACGCCTTCGCCTACCGGTCGTGGACGGAGTCGGCCGGGGTGCACAGCGTCTCCTTCGACCACACGACCGGAACCGCCGCGCCCGGCGACGAACCGCGGGCGGCTCACGCCGTCGAGCCGGTCACCGTGCGGGTCGTCGAGACCCTCTCCGAGCCGCTGCTCAGCACCTGCGCCGCCACCACGGCGCGCCCGGTGCGACAGTTCCGGCTGCACTCGATCGCGCCCGCGCGCGCGTCCACACGATAGCGGCTGGAGGCACCCCCCAATGGGAGGTGAATACGGGACCAAGGTCCCGGTTCGGCCGCCGAACCGAAGAGTAGTGTTCAGAACAGAGGGCGAACCACCGGCACCGTGGCATTAGCTGGTACCTCGTGGTCCTGCTCTCGTGGCCCGACTGGTGGGATAAACACCCAGTCAGCGGGAAAGCCTCGATCCTACAAGGAGAGCAATCCATATGACCGTTACAGATGGCATCAGAAGCGACCAGCGCGGTCTCGCAGAAGCAGGCCCGGCTGAATTCGTCAGCGGCCCGTGGCAAGACTCGATCAACCTGCGCGACTTCATCCAGCGCAACTACACGCCGTACACCGGCGACGCAAGCTTCCTCGAAGGCGCCACCGAGCGCACCACAGGCATTTGGGCCAAGCTGTCCGCGATGTTCCCCGTCGAGCGCGAGAAGGGCGTCTACGACATCGACGCCACCACGCCGTCGTCCATCACCGCGCACAAGCCCGGCTACATCGACAAGGACAACGAGGTCATCGTCGGCCTCCAGACCGACGCGCCGCTCAAGCGCGCGATCATGCCCTTCGGCGGCTGGCGCATGGTCGCCACCTCGCTCGAGACCTACGGCTACCCCGTGTCGCCCGAGCTCGAAAAGATCTTCACCGACTACCGCAAGACCCACAACACCGCGGTCTTCGACGTCTACCCTCCCGGCGTGCGTCGTGCGCGCAGCAGCCACCTGATCACGGGCCTGCCGGATGCCTACGGCCGCGGCCGTATCATCGGCGACTACCGTCGTGTGGCCCTCTACGGCATCGACGCCCTGGTCGCCGGTAAGAAGAACGACCGCGCCGAGCTGGACATGGAGCCCTCGACCGAGGACATCATCCGTGCCCGCGAGGAGAACTCGGAGCAGATCCGGGCCCTCAAGGAGCTCGCCCAGATGGCCGCCAGCTACGGCTCGGACATCACCAAGCCGGCCACCACCGCCAAGGAAGCCGTTCAGTGGCTGTACTTCGCCTACCTCGGCGCCGTCAAGGAGCAGAACGGTGCGGCTATGTCGTTCGGCCGTAACGCGGCCTTCCTCGACGCGTACATCGAGCGCGACCTCGCCGCCGGCATCCTCACCGAGTCCGGTGCCCAGGAACTCATCGACGACCTCGTGATCAAGCTGCGCATCGTGCGCTTCCTCCGTACCCCGGAGTACGACGAGATCTTCGCCGGCGACCCCACCTGGGTCACCGAGTCGCTCGCCGGCATCGGTGAAGACGGCCGCCCGCTGGTCACCAAGA